>Ga0182739_1000537_pt1 | contig 47363 bp, 38 predicted proteins | sample eDN5th30CBELigBY_FD_128873 | JGI IMG/M metagenome (GOLD analysis project Ga0182739, IMG submission 128873) | Enriched backyard soil microbial communities from Emeryville, California, USA - eDNA 5th pass 30_C BE-Lig BY (version 2) (version 2) | ecosystem: Environmental > Terrestrial > Soil >... | reverse complement strand
GCGTTTGGTGGCAGAAGCCGCCCCTCAGCTCGTGGTTACTATTGATACCGAAGAAACTTGCTTATTACTTTATCCATTATCCGAATGGGAAATTATTGAACAAAAATTGCAGGGGTTGCCAACTTTTAATAAGGCCGCTAGACGTATCCAGCGTTTATTAATTGGTCATGCGACTGAATTAGAGTTAGATGGCAGTAATCGTATTTTATTGCCACCTTTGTTAAGAGAATATGCCAATCTTGATAAACGCGTCATGTTAATAGGACAGGGTAAAAAATTTGAAATCTGGGATGAGCAGCATTGGAAGATAGGGCGTGAATCCTGGTTGGATAAAGAAACGGGTGGTATGGATGAATTACCGCCTGAATTACAATCAATAGCCTTATAACTTATGACCATAGATAAACGTTTATCAACGGCTCAAGCAAGCCATGTACCTGTTCTTTATGAGGAAGTGCTTGAGGCGCTCGCCATCAAACCCGAAGGTATTTATATTGATGGAACCTTTGGTCGTGGTGGGCATAGTCGGGCTATATTACATGAATTAGCCCCAACAGGCCGTTTATTGGCTTTTGATAAAGATCCCGAGGCATTAGCTTGGGCTAGCCAACAAATTAATGATGCACGTTTTACCATCGTGTCAGGATCATATACCAAATTAGAACAAGTGGTGGTAGAGCAGGGTTATCAAAATAAAGTCGATGGGATTTTATTAGATTTAGGCGTGTCATCTCCGCAGTTAGATAACCCCGAGCGGGGATTTAGTTTTTTACGGGAAGGTCCATTGGACATGCGTATGGATCCTCAGCAAGGTGTATCTGCGGCCGATTGGTTGCAAATGGCGTCTGAAAGGGACATTGCAGAAATATTGCGGGAGTATGGTGAGGAGCGTTTTGCTAAACGGATTGCAGCCGCTATCGTTAAAGAGCGTCAGCAACAACCTTTAACCAGTACTACCCAGTTAGCCAATATTATTGCTGCTGCTCACCCCGCTTGGGAAAAAGGTAAGCACCCGGCAACCCAGAGTTTCCAAGCTATACGCATATTTTTAAACCAAGAGCTTGTTGAACTTAACCAGGTGTTAGAGCAGGCGTTAGAGATTTTAGCTATTGGCGGCCGTTTGGCCGTGATTAGTTTTCACTCCTTGGAAGATCGCATTGTGAAACGGTTTATGCGTACGCACATTAGGGGAGATGATTTTCCTCGGGATTTACCCATTAAGCAGGCGCAGCTAACGGCAAGATTACGCAATATTGGACAAGCGATTAAGCCGCAAACTGCAGAAATTCAACGTAACCCACGCGCACGTAGCGCTGTATTAAGAGTAGTGGAGAAGATAAAATGACTTCGGTAACACAAGTTTTAACGCAACGGATAGCGAAAACTTCACGGTTTAGTATGTTTACCATTGTACAGCAGCATATAGCGGTCTTTATGCTAATCGGCCTATTGTTGATATCAGCATTTGGGGTGGTGTATGTCCGTGATCTCAACCGTCGTTTATTTATTGACCTGCAAACCGCGCAAAAAACGGCCGATGCCTTACAAATTGAATGGGGGCAACTGCTATTAGAGCAAAGTACTTGGGCAACGCCTTCACGTATTCAAGAGTTGGCACAAGCCAAATTAACTATGCAGGTGCCCGCGTTACGCGCTATCAATGTAGTTTCAATTAGTAGTCATTGATGGCTATAAAATAAACGCGCTGCTCAACTTTTTTACCAAGGACTCATGGCCTGTCGCTTAATGCACTCCATCGTACTCGTAAACTGCGTGCGATGGAGCCCTCGCCTTAGCGCCTCCCGGTTTTTTAAAAACGTTGAGCCGCGCATAAAAGAATGAAATATTCACCATCATCGGGTTTTTAAGTAAGTATAAACTCTGTGCTACTGGAGAGTTGCGGTGAGTCAATGAAGATGGTGAAAAGCTTTTGTGATCCCCTAGAAATTCGAGTGTGAAGACTATAAACATGCGCTTTTGGTTTGCCCTACTATTTTTACTGCTAATAGCTTCTGGCTTAATTTGGCGCATGGTTTATTTGATGGTACTTAATCGGGATTTCTTGCTTAATCAAAGTAATGCCAGGGTGCTGCGGGTCATTGATATTCCAGCCTATCGCGGCATGGTCGTCGATCGTAATGGTAAGCCACTTGCTGTAAGTACTCCGGTAGACTCAGTTTGGATTAACCCTACTCAATTTAGTGCCGATCCACAAGATCTTACCGAATTATGCCGATTACTAGGTATTTCCTTAATTGATCTGCAACAGCGTCTACAACAAGATCCCGAACGGGAATTCATGTATCTAAAACGGCGTATTAATCCCGCTCTTGCTGCACAAGTGAAAGGGCTAAGTATTCCGGGTGTATATTTACAGCGTGAATACCGCCGTTATTATCCGGAAGGCGAAATTGCCGCCCATATAGTGGGTTTTACCAATATAGATGATCAAGGTCAAGAGGGTTTAGAACTTGCTTATAATGAATGGTTAAGAGGCGTGCCGGGTAAGAAACAAGTCATAAAAGACAGGTTAGGGCATATTATCGCTAATGTAAAGGTATTAAAAGAGCCTCAACCTGGGCATGATTTAACCTTAAGTATCGATAGGCGTATTCAATATTTAGCTTATCGGGAATTAAAAGAGGCGGTAGAGAAATATAAAGCCGCTTCAGGCTCGGTTATAGTGGTGGATGTGAAAACCGGTGAAGTATTAGCCATGGTTAACCAACCTTCCTATAATCCTAACAATCGTCCGCAAGAACACGACGGCCGCTATCGTAATCGGGCCATTACCGACGTATTTGAGCCTGGTTCAACGGCTAAGGCTTTTTCGGTAGCTAATGCTTTTATGTATGGTAATTTTACGCCGGAAACCCCGGTCAATACCAGTCCAGGCTGGATGACGGTGGAAGGCAAGGTCGTACGCGATATTCATAATAACGGGGCTATTGATGTTACTCGAGTATTGCAAAAATCAAGTAATATTGGGGTGACCAAACTGACTTTGGCTGTACCGCCTAATACCCTTTGGAATACGTTGCACCGGCTTGGTTTTGGTCAACCCACTGCGGTTAATTTTCCGGGGGAAAGTTCGGGATTTTTGCCCTTCCATAAAAATTGGCATCCCTTTACCCTAGCTACTTTATCGTTCGGTTACGGTTTTTCGGTTACTAATTTACAGTTAGTGCAGGCTTATACTATCTTAGCCGCTCATGGTATTAAAAGACCGCTTTCCTTGCTGAAAACCGATGCGCCTAAGGTTGGTGAACAGATCATAGAGGCTAAGATAGCTCGCCAGGTGTTAAAAATGTTGGAAACCGTGGTAGAAGAGGGTGGCGGAGCCATTCGTGCCAACGTGCCGGGTTATATTGTGGCCGGTAAAACCGGTACGGTGAGAATTGTAGGGCCGCATGGTTATGATCCACGTAGGCATATTGGTTTCTTCGTAGGCGTGGCTCCAGCGGCTAATCCAAGATTAGCTATTTCGGTTATGATCAACGACCCTCAATCGGGCGGTTATTACGGCGGTATTGTGGCGGCTCCCGTATTTTCTAAGGTAATGGCCGGAGCATTACGGGTTATGGAAGTTCCACCGGAGGTACAACAATGACTCAAACTCAAGTGAAAATTTCTTTAGCTAATCTCTGTAGCGATTTAATACAGTTGGCGCAACTACCCGAGGTAATGATTACCGATTTAGCCTTAGATAGCCGTAAGGTTAAGCCAGGCAGCTTATTTTTTGCTTATCCTGGCCATGAAACCGATGGACGTTTGTACATAGGCCATGCTTTACAGCAAGGCGCAGTGGCTATTTTATATGAAGATGATGAGTCCTTTACATTAGCGATTCCGAGCGATTATCAAGCTATACCCTGTATAGCCGTTAAAGGTTTATCAGCCTTAATAGGGCCTATGGCGGCGCGTTTTTATAATTATCCTAGCCAGAAAATGCGAGTATTTGGAATAACCGGAACGAGCGGAAAATCGTCTTGCAGTTTATTTCTTGCCGCCGCTTTGCATGATGAACAACAAAAAGCTGGGGTACTAGGTACCATAGGCAATGGTATTTATGGCGCCATGCAGGAAAGTAGTCATACTACCTTAGATGCCATTAGTTTACAAAAAACCTTAGCCTCGCTGCAAAATCAAGGCGTACAGAATATAGCAATGGAAGTGTCTTCACATGCCTTGTGCCAGGGTCGAGTGAATGGTTTGCAATTTGATACGGCTATTTTTACCAACTTAAGCCATGAGCATTTAGACTACCATGGTAATTTTACGCATTATGCCGCGGCTAAACGCCGTTTATTTAATTTCCCCGATCTGCAAGCCGCCGTTATCAATGCCGATGACCCTTATGGCCAACAATGGTTGCAGGAGTTAAACGGCAAGTTGCCGGTATATGCTTATACTCTCGATAGTAAACTTGGCAAGACCAGTCCTGTTCCAACGGTTTACGTGCAGCAAATGCAATTATCTACTCACGGTATCGCGGCTAATGTTATTACGCCGTGGGGAGCGGGTATTTTACATGCCAAGCAATTAGGACGTTTTAATTTAAGTAATTTACTGGCCGTGTTAACGGCATTGCTAGCGCGAGGTATGCCATTGGAGCAGGCCTTAGCAAAATTAGCCGATTTGCCACAGGTGCCGGGACGAATGGAGTCCTTTGGTGGAGAGGCTTTACCCACCGTTATAGTCGACTATGCTCATAAACCCGAAGCCTTAAAACAAGTGTTGCTGACCTTACGCGATTGTGGTACGGGTAAACTATGGTGTGTCTTTGGCTGTGGTGGCAATAGAGATAGGACCAAGCGGCCTATCATGGGCCAGCTAGCCGAGCAATATGCCGATTATTTGATAGTTACCGATGATAATCCAAGGCGGGAAGATCCCAAGCAAATCGTTGCCGAAATTTTACAGGAAATGCAAGCGCCTCATGCGGTAATAGTTGAACACGATAGAGAGCGGGCGATTGCCCACGCCATAAACTGCGCCCGGCCGCAAGACATTATCTTAGTTGCGGGTAAAGGGCATGAAACTTACCAAATTATTGGGGAGCAAAAAATACTATTTAGTGATGCCTTAACCGTACAGCGATTATTGGCAGAAAAGCAAAAATTAGAGGAATAATGAAATGTTTACCTTAGTTCAGTGGGCTAAATGGTTGGGCTGTGAATATTCGGCTAAAGACATCGCTTTTTCCGGAGTGAGTATTGATTCTCGTAGTGTTAAACCGGGTGAGTTATTTGTAGCCGTTAAAGGGGAACAGTTTGATGGCTATGATTTTATAGCTCAAGCTAAAGCTAACGGTGCGGTTGCGGTTTTAGTCGATCGCCCCACCGCTGAACTTCCCTTTCTACAAGTTTCCGATACTCGGCTAGCACTAGGCCAAGCGGCTGCGGCTTGGCTACGTGAATTAAATATTCCTGTAGTGGCTATTACGGGTAGTAATGGTAAGACCACGGTTAAGGAAATGTTGGCTAGCATTTTACGCGAGCAGTTTAAGGTGCATTGGACTCAGGGTAATTTAAATAACGACTATGGTTTACCATTAAGCTTATTAAAGCTTACCCCTGAGCATCAACGGGTTGTGCTTGAAATGGGAGCCAATCATCCAGGCGAAATCGCTTATTTAACCAAAATAGCACCGCCTAATTTGGCCTTGATTAACAATGTTTTTCCCGCTCATACCGAGGGATTTGGCAGTCTTGAAAAAATAGCCCGTAGTAAAGCCGAAATTTATCAAGGCTTAGCTCAAGGAGGAATGGCCTTAGTTAATCTGGATGACCAATACGCTGATTGTTGGCGACAAATGATTGCAAATAAACCCACCCTAACTTTTGGTTTAACTGCACGAGCTGAGATTTGGGGAAAACCCTTAGCACCTGGCCAATTTGAGCTGCATACTCCACAAGATAGTATAACTATTAGCTTACCCTTGCTAGGCGAGCATAATATCCGTAATGCAATTGCAGCCAGTGCAGCAGCCTATGCTTGGCAGGTACCAATAACCCGTATTAAAGCGGGCTTAGAAAAAATGCAGCCGGTTAAGGGAAGATTAGTCTCACATAAAGGGCGGCATGGCAATTTAGTGATCGATGATACTTATAATGCCAATCCAGGCTCGGTAGCCGCTGCTATCAAAGTATTAGCTGGTTTTTCCGGAACTCGCATTTTGGTTTTAGGCGATATGCGTGAATTAGGCGAGCAAGCGCTGCAATATCATAGCGAGATGGGCCAATTAGCTCGGCAATATGGCATAGATTATGTATTCACTTACGGGGATTTAAGTCAAAATGCGGCTGCCGAAATGGGTGAACAAGGTTACCATTTTGGTTCGCAACAGTCATTAGTAACCCAATTAAATGAAATCTTAACTCATCAAACCGTGGTTTTAGTAAAAGGCTCGCGCGGTATGAAAATGGAAAATGTAGTCATGGAATTAATAATAAACTAAGAAGGATGTGTAACATGTTGGTATGGTTAGCTGATTACCTTTCACAATATTACCATGGGTTTCAAGTATTTCAGTATTTAACGTTAAGAGCTATTTTAAGCACCTTAACTGCACTTTGCCTCGCGCTTTTGATAGGTCCTGCGATGATTCGTCGTTTAACCTTTTATAAAGTAGGGCAGATGATTCGTTTGAATGGCCCACAAACTCATTTAAGTAAGGCTGGCACGCCAACCATGGGAGGCGCGTTAATTTTAGTGGCTATTGCCGCTAGTGTATTGCTGTGGGGAAATCTTAATAATCGTTATCTTTGGCTAGTGTTAATAGTGACGAGTGGTTTTGGGTTGATAGGCTGGGTAGATGACTACCGAAAACTGGTATTAAAAAATAGCCGAGGATTGCCTGCGCGTTGGAAATATTTTTGGCAGACCATTATTGGGTCTAGTGCCGCTTGGTTTTTATTTATTAGCGCCCAGACACCCGTAGAAACCCAACTAGTAATTCCCTTCTTTAAAAATATCGTTATTGAGCTTGGGGTTTGGTATGTTTTATTGGCTTATTTGGTGATAGTCGGCTCTAGTAATGCGGTTAATTTAACCGACGGGCTAGATGGGTTGGCCATCATGCCCACCGTGATGATTGCAGCGGCGCTAGGTATTTTTGCCTATTCCTGCGGCAATATTAGTTTTGCCAATTATTTATGGATTCCTTATGTTAAAGGAGCCGGTGAGATAATTATTTTTTGTGGTGCTATAGTAGGGGCAGGGCTTGGCTTTTTATGGTTTAACACCTATCCCGCGCAGGTATTTATGGGCGATGTGGGATCGTTGGCCTTAGGCGCTGCCTTAGGTACCGTTGCCATCATCGTCAGGCAAGAATTAGTTTTCATGATCATGGGTGGCATTTTTGTGATTGAGACCTTGTCGGTTATCTTGCAGGTGGCATCTTTTAAATTAACCGGTAAGCGTATTTTCCGCATGGCACCTTTACATCATCATTTTGAACTCAAGGGCTGGCCCGAACCTAAAATTATTGTAAGGTTTTGGATCATCACCGTTATTTTGGTATTGATAGGTTTAGCGACCTTAAAGCTACGTTAATAATTTACGCGCTGCTCAATTTTTTTAAAAAACCGGGTGACATCAAAGGTGGGGCCCCACCCGCGCAGCCTGCGAGCCTGTGGGGGCGAAAGCGGTCACAGACCAAGCACCGCTTGGTCCCGCTGAAGCGCCTTGACCAGGATGGGGCAAGGCTGGTTTCTTAGCAAAGCCAGGCGGGCTTTACTTAGAAACACAGCTGACAGGACACGAGTCCTCGTTAAAAAAGTTGAGCAGCGCGTATAATTTATTTTAATCAGAGCCCGAATCAAAATTTCGCACAGGAGGTTTGACTAAAATCAAACTCAAGGTGTTAAAGTAATGACAGCTTCGGTTGATTCATTGATATTTTCCTGAGAAAGCGAGTTTTTACTATCCTTATCAATCGATCGCGTTATATTGGCCAATGGATAATATAACGGTTGGTAATGAGTTTGGGATTGAGACTCTTCTGCCAGTTTTTTGTTACGTAGCAATAATTTATTAACTTGGTTTTGTTGTTTTTCATTAATATCGGGATTGCAGGAAATATTAAGCTCTAGCATACGGGTACTAGCTTTTAAACCGCTGATTAAATATGCAACGCCATTATCAATTTTATTACATTCTAAGTGTAGGCTGACTAGTTGATCTTTACGAATAACTTCCGCAAATGCTTTCATGCCTTGATCGCCTAGTTCGTTATAACCAACATCTAAATTTTTGATGCTTGTTTGAGCCTGTAAAAGCTCGAAAATTATGGCGGCACCTTCGGTTTCTAAGATATTATTATCTAATACTAAGCTTGCTAGGTTTTTATGGTTTATTAAGGCTGGCTTAAGTAAGTTAAAACGCTCGGAATTTATTTTACAGCGCGATAAATTTAATAGTTTAAGGTTTGGATTGTTAGCTAAAATGGTGGCAAGTATCTCCATGCTTTGCTCACTGAGTTCGCAACGTGCAAGATTAAGCTTGGTTAAGCCGGTTTTATCCAATAATGTTTTTAGTAAAATTTCAACCTCGTCGACCTTATATTTTTTATTACCTAAGTTCAATTCGCGAAGTCTCTCCGCATTCTTCAGCATAGTTTGTAAAACAGCCAAGTCTTGTGCGGGATTAAATCTAAAATAGTCATCAAAATTAATTATTTCTACATTTTTATGGCTGCAATCTCTAAGAAGTTGTAACCATCTCGCGGTTTCGGATTGGTTATTGGTGTTAAATTCGGTGTTAGTTCTAACTCTACCATCCGTATGCAAACATTGTTCTAATAATTGGAAATTTTCCGTGAGATAGGTGACGTTCACAAGGCTACGACACAAAGTTAAATTGGCAATCTTTAAATGTTCACTGCGAGTCCTTACTCCTTTTAACTGGAAACAGGATTTAGCTTTTAAAGTGTGTAATTGTACGGCCTTGATATCCACTTCAAGTAATCTCTTACACCCAGTGATATTTAAATATTTAAGTGCCGGAAAAAGTCCTTTAATATTTTTCAGTTGATGGCAGCCCTGCAGATGTAAGGTTTGCAAGGTTGGGCAGAGCTTGGCAATACTTATTATTTCTTTATCGGTTAGTTCATAACAGTGGCTTAAATCTAATTCTAGAATATCGGGTACGGCCCTTAGCAATTCCAACAGAGTTTTTCGGTTGAGTGCTTGGCAATAACGTAATTTTAAACGTTGATAAGGTGCCTTAGCGATGATGGCTTCTAACACAGTTTTTTGTTTAGCTAGATCGGGTTGATTCGACGTATCGGTCATCTTTTGAAAATCAAGGCCAGGTTGCGTAGCATCGCCATTAATGATCAGTTCTTTATGCGAAGTTGTCAGCAAGTTCATAAAACTTTTTACGGTGCCTTGCTGCAATTTTTCACGTACCTCGCCTAATAGCGACTGTTCGTAAATCCTTTTGTCGAGTTCTGCTAAACTCTCAGCCGGATCTAAATCATGAAGTTTCAGATAGTTTGTTCCTAAAAGGATAGATTTATCGATTTGTAAGCTAGCTTTGGCCGAGGTAGAGGTTATAAGATGTCCATTTTCTTTTTTGTAATGTTGTCCTGCGGCTGCGTTAAATCGTTTGTTTGGACAGGTGTCTTTTTTAAATGCCAGCTGATACTTTTTAGCAACCCGCGGTTCTAACTCATTCAATAAATCCATGGGAGTGACAGCAGGATCTGCTTTTAGTAATTGTTGTAAGCGAACAAATCGTTCCCGTAATAACAAGGCATCGCCTTTTTTGAGTGGGATGGGAATAGTGCTACTGCCCTTGTTACTGTTTTTATACATTGCTTGAATGATTTTGTTACCAAACAATTCGGTATACTGCTGATTTTTTTGTTGGGCATCTAAAAAGAGTGAACGTAGTAAGGCATCAATATCAATTTCTAGAAATTGTTGCCTGGCCTCTGGATCAATCTTTTCTAGCATATTATTCAAGCAAAATAATAGGGTCTTGAGGTGCAAGGTGTCTTCGGGTTTGCCAGTTATCTTATTATAATCACGGGTAATAGCTGGAAACATAGCGTGATCATGATCTATGCTTTTTAAGGTATAATTTTCGCCTAATGTAGTTAAAATATAGTTAGAGGCTTTGCCATCCTCTGGATAGGTGAGCAGTGCCAGCAAAATCAGTTCACAAATACTTTTATGATCTAATTTTTGTAATTGTTCCGGCGATTCTCGCAAAACATCATTTAAATTTTCGCCTGCTACCTCCTCGGAAATTAACACGGGAATGACCTTGTTGCCTACTACCAGTTTAGCTAATTCACTACGCGATGTACCATGGCCAATGATACGTTGATGCATTTGATCAATGAAGTAAGTCATACCAGGCATTTCGGGATCTTTTTTAATATAAAGTTTTTTACCCTCTATTTCTATGGGAATAACATCGTGTTGGCTCTTATTAATTTTATGCGAATGAAAATTTAGTTTTTCATCAAATAGTTTCCCGACTACTTCCGGTTTTAGCTGGCAACGGCCTAGTAAAGGGCTTTCTAATCTCACCGAATTAGGCGTGCCGGTATATTCGGTAGTTAAGGTTTGCAAAGTGCTGCGCCATTGTTGTTCCTCTAACAATACCGCCTGGCGTTTGCCGGTTTTTTCAGGATATTGATTCAGAATACGTAAAATATCATTTACCCGCTTATATTCTGGTTCGTATTGTAAGAGCAATTGGCGCAACTCGTCGCGCAAAACGCCAGGCAAGCTACGATAATAAGGTAAAAACTCCGTAGCTAGTGTAGTTTTAGCCAGCAAGGGTTCTATCAAAGCTTTTAAATAGGTACTAGCAGATAAGGTTTTGTTACCACGTTTGTTTAATTCCGCGGCACAGATAGCCGAGCGCAATAATAGTTCAGGTGCCGACCGATTAATACCAAGTCCGGATAAATAAGCCTCCAAGGCCTTTGTATAATCACCCACTGCCTCTAAGGTAAGCCCTTGTGCTAAATATTGACCGATAGGATCGGTCAATACTAGATTATGGTTGGCGAAGCCGTTGTTTTTACCCCGAATTTGAATAAATTGCCTAGCCAGTTCATAGATGGGCAGTAGTACCTGATAAATACCAGTCAATTCTTGTAATTGTGGTTCATTTAACAGGAAATTAGGCTTTAGTTCTGCAAGATAAGGTACAATGATATCTTGATCGAAGGTCTGCCTATGCCATAACATCTCATGTTCTGTACCATAATGGCGCTGCGCGAGTATTCTAAAACGTATACAGCTATTTAAGGCCTCAAATAAGCCCTGTTTTACCGACCGGCTTAAATAGCCTTGCCGATGTAATTCTTCTAGGCAATCCCAGGTATTGGTTTTAGAGATGCCATAATAGAGGGCAAGATCACTAATTAGCATCGACAATGGACGATATAAATCATTTTTTACATTGAGTGCCCCGCCTTCTGCGATGCTGGTTAGACGCAGTGGATAATCATCGTAGATATGTTGCTCTAACAAACTTAAGGCTCGAATTTGGCGTTGGCTGTTTTTTGCATTCTTTTCTTTGCTATTTAACTTCTTATCTAATTCATTTAAGTATTCTGTTAATAGCTTGTTACCATTGGCAGAAGTTAGCGAACTTTCAGGATTAAGAGAAATCGCACGCAGTGCATATTGCAACTCTGGTAAAACCTCGCTCCAATGGGCCTCTTGAAATTTTAATAAAGTTGCTGGGGTACCTATTAATGCAAAAGGCCATTCTGGATTACCTAAGGGAGTAAGATAAGACTCATCGATTCTTATGCCTTGCGGTGTTGGGCTTAACGCCTTGCTTTTAATGGCTTTTTGTAGAGCGGGGTTGGGGCTTTGGGTCTGAATGTATAGAGGGGTTTGGCCTAAATTAATGAACTTGAGATGGATAAGTTGGCTAAGTTTTCGAAAATAGGCTAGCGTTTCCGATGTTTCTTGCTCTATGAGTATAAACCACTCAATATCGGAGCAGAGGCTCATCTCGCTGCGCTCCCAAGAACCTACAAATTTGATAGCATATTCACAAGGCGGTGGGCCTAATATCTCTAGGGTTTCATGTAGCATTTGGATAAAAATGGCTTGGGTCTTGCGCGTGTTTTCTAATAGAATGCTGGCAATCGCTTCTCCATCTGCCAATAAAGAGTCTACATGCTGTAAATGATCGGCCAAGCTTTTGCGGTGAGCCGGGAGGTTATTATAGCGCAAATGTTCGGCTAGGTTCTGCTGATAGGGTGAGCTAGCCGTATGTTTTGGATATTTCGTGTGAAATAGTTCTTGTAACATACAGGCTTCAATTACATATAAATGATCGGTTAGGTATTGATCGTAGTTTGGTGGCAAAAAGCCTGGTAATTGTACGGTTTGCTTAGACTGCAATTGGTAATAAGCATAGGCGCCGTTAATATAGAGGGCTGCTTTCACATAGTGTTGGTAGGCTTGATGTTGTTTTTTTAGTTCAGCCGCCGTAGCAATAGCTTGAGGAATTTTCTCTGCCAATTGACGGCCTTTATTCAATTCTAAAATGGCTTGTTGAGCCAAGCAAAAGCTTTGTATAGGCAAACAATCTATCGTTTCTGCTTGTCTGCGTAAAATATCAAGTTTGTAGGTACTATGTTCATAATCATTTTCTAATAAAGCCTGTTTAACGGTGGTTAGGTTTTCGGTTAAATCGCTTTGCTCCGTTGCCTGCCAATCGACGGGATATTGCGCTGCAAGTAAGGCTAGAGACCAGCGCGCATTTTGCAATAAACCTACGGTAAAGGCCGTTTGACCATATTGATTGAGCAGGTCAGGTGTTGCACCGGCTCTTAATAATTCTGGAATAGGTGCAATCTGATTGTGAAAAGCGAGTTCATGCAAAACATAATGGTTATGATTACGGTTAGTAATTTGGCTGATATCCGCTCCCAATTTTATAAAAGCGCTAATCAGTGGCTCATTACCATGCTCACAAGCATAACCCAGTGGGGTTTTGCCATGGCGATCGTTATGCTTAAGTAAATTAGCAAGCTTCGAAGAGGATAATCGTTGTTCAAGAGTAGCTAGTATAGCCAGGGTAGTACCGGATTGATTATATTGGGCCGCTATGTGCAAGGGGATCTGCTGAGCAGTATTTAAACTAATTAAGGAACATCCCTCAGCTACCAGCCAGTCTAAAATAGTGGTTTGCTCTAACCTAGCGGCTAAATGTATGGGTAGGTCACCCGTTGGATTAGGCTCATTAAGGTTAGCGCCTTTTTGCCTCAGTTTTTCTAAGTGTTCAATGGGATGATTGTTGCATATGGCATAGAAAAATTGCTGCTGAATGGTTTCACTATTTGGCATCGTGTTTTTCCTTTTTTAACTTAAACCGCAAAAATATGGGTTTAATTAAAATTTATGCGCTATTGTATGGCGTAAAAAGTCTATGCTAGGATTCGGTTTAGATCAATATGGGTTGCAATAGGTTGGAGTAGAAAAGAAGGAAGACAATATTCCTGCCAAGCTTGTCTACTATAGCTATAGACCGAGAGGGAATTATGCTTATACAGGAAACGATTAGTGAATTACGTAATGGATTTAAGCTTACTATAGATAAAACCCGTGACTCTCAGGAGCAGCTTAAGCCGAAAGTTGAGGCGATGCAACAAGCCAATTTGGAATTATTAGCCCAAGAACAGGCCTTGCAATGCTATTTAGAGCTGGTTTTTAATGAGTTCGATGTTATAGAGCAGCTTGAAAAGATAGAGCTAGCGCAGCGTATAAAGGAGTTTGAACAAGGTTGCCAGCAGGCTTTGACTAAGGCTATTAAAGTTGGGACAGACTCAAAAATAACCTATTATGCGGCTCGCACCCATAATGAAGTTTTAGATGTAGCCGAAATTAGGCAGCAAATTAGCCAAGAATTGTCCGGCAAATCGTTCCTAAAAGATCAGCAAGATTTAACTGACAAGGCGCTAGATAAGTTAAAAGCAGAATTATTGGCTATTATAACTAAAGAACGAAAGCGGCTAGAAGAACTAGTAGACCGGCGTATCGATCTCATGACCGAGGTGAGCCAATTTCAAGAAACCGAGGCATGGTTGCACCAACTTGATAGAAAATATACCGAGGCCATTTCTCAATACATTATCTCACCGCAAGCTGGTTGTGAGTTAGGCAATTTAGAGTTAGTGAGTAAGCATGTTACGCAGGCGAAAAAAGATGGTAATCACCAACTAGCCTCAGAGCTACTAGTTATCGCTAGCTTATATGGGCATGAGGACATCATTGACTATTTGCTAAAACAAGCGGCTGATCCCAAACATAAAGATGCCGATAATTATTCGGCTTGGCATAGGGCATGCCAAAACGGTAATATCCATATCTTAGAAAAGTTTTTGGAATTAGAAAAAAAGAGCATAAAAGCACCGAGTAAAAAGAGTAATGGCGGTTCTCAAACCTCTTTCAATATCTTTGCTAATAAAAAGAAAGCTCAGTCAATTGCTAGCCACCATAATGAACAGACTAGCGGAGTTAATCTTCAGGGGAATAGGGATAGAACCCCAATATGCGTAGCCGTATACTACAATCAGATAAAAGTTGTAAAGTGGTTGCAAAAAAATGGCGCCGCCGATATGCAAGTGGTTGATGAGGTTGGTAAAAATTTACTGCATATAGCCGCTGAACAAGGACATGCTGCTCTAATAAGCCCTTTACTCGAGGCCGGAGTCAATCCCCATGCAACAACCAAAGCAAAATGTTTTTCAGAAACGCCTCTACTCACTGCAGCCTTGGCCGATAGAAATGGTAGTCATGTTGATGTGCTGATTGCTTTTGCCGATCACAATTACAACCTGCAATCCGCACAATTACAGGGTTTAAAGCGGCATGAGTTCGAAAAGGTAAAGGAGTTTTTAGCTAAAGTGAATGAGCGACGTTTAGAAAATATGGAAAACGCTTATCATCAATCCAGGGAAGAGGCCATTACGCCAAAAAGTGAATTTTCCGCGCTTAACTTGCAGCCAAATTATTTTTAATATGACCTTGCACGGAGTAGAAATAAGTACTAGGCCGAGCTTAAACCACACTTTAATAAGCAAAAGCTGGCTCTTTTGCTTATAAGCCTGCTTGTAGCTCGATTGGCATTTTGGAGTTGTAATATAGTTTAGTTATTATCTTCACCCTCATCCAACGCTTTTAAGGGCTGAAGTAACTTTTAACCATGACATCACTTTTCTTAGTATAAAAAATAAGGCCAATGGTAGGATTATCCCCTTCTGTAGCTATTTCTCGGTCGAAATAATTCACATAAAACTGCCTTTGGCTTAAATTGCCCTGGGTTAGCCGACGGGTCTTAATGTCCAAAATGATATAGAATTTAAGAACCGTTGATAAAAAACCAGATCTGCTCGAAAATGCTCGCCATCCAGTGTTATCAGTTTTTGCCTTGCTTGCGCTTTTATAACGTGTACGAATAATTGCTCAATAGTCTTTCTTTTCATGTCGGCCCATGGTAGTAACCTCTCATTTTTTCGGTTACCTTTTTTAATGGGTCCATGATTCATTTTTGTAAACCCTTCGGTTACTTTTTCATTGAGTCAATTCGCGGCTGCGCCTGTAGTGGAAGAATATAGCTTAAAATGGTAAGATAAATGAGTTTTTATGTGTATTCTATTTTACAGTCCCTTTGTTTTATTACTAATAACGGATGTTGTTCTTTAAATAGTAATGTCCAATGCTCTTTTTGAGCTATCGAATCAGTAACTCTTTTCTTATCGGCGACTAGTTATAAGGAGATTGTTATGCAAATAGTGATTCCTGCTAAATCTGATGGCAATGAGGCTTTAAACGCCTTTGCTCTGGGGATTCTTAACTTAGTTAGAAGGCCAATTGCTCCTCTATTTCTCCCAGCTATTGGACCGCTCATTGGTTTTTTTACTGCTCATCCGCTAGCTCTTACTAATTTTATTCAAGCGTATGATCGTATTCTTGCTCTAGTTTGGCTAGGTCCACCTCCTCCTGTAGTTCCTGCAGCAGTCCTAGCTCTCTTAAATGCTAATTTATTACTTAATCCAGCAGTAACTTACACTACAGTACAAGAAAAATTAGCTCGAGCTTTACGCATACTTGCTAGAGACTTATTACAAAATAATAAAAGTGGTAGAAGGTTGTTGTATCAGGCTTTTAAGCATTCATTTCTTAGATACTGCGCCAAGCAATTTGGTATTACTATTTCTGAACAGGATTATGCAAAGAGTATGAATGTTGGAATCAACAACGTTTATATTTTTGATAAACTTTTTTCTGCCCAAAATACATTTGGAACAATTTTTACTAATTTATTAGAAGTTAGCCCTACTAATCTTCAGCAATTAGAATATTTACTTAATCAACCAACTATAGTAGGTGCTTTGAGACAAGATTGGAATGGCTTAGGTGGCCCAAATATAGAGGCTAAGTACTTACATATGCTGACTAATAACCTTTCAGGTATAGGTGAAATTGAGTTAAAACTATTAGCTGAAAGTTTCGCAATAAATTTAAAAGTTCGACGTGGGGAAAAATCTAAATCTCTCACTGATAAAAATTTTCCTCATACTATTGTATTACATAACGAATTAGTTTTTCAGAAAGCTACTGAACCATCAACTTCGTGGAGCGCTGTCCTATCAAGAGTGTCAATAGCAAATTTACCCAATTACGACTGGTATATAAGGATAAGACGTTGCTATCAATTTTTAGATAATATATTTGATGAAAGAATAGAAAATTTGGGTTATGGAAATGAATTCCAACCAGATAACACGGCAGGCTATATTGATTTTAGTGCTAAGAAGAAGTTCTTTCAAAAGTTTAGAGAAAAATTTACAGACGAACAATCGCAGATTTATGGGTGGCGAGGGTTAGCAACCTGGGTAGCGACCAAAGATATTGAAGTAAGAAATAGTAAGCGAGCAGATGGATTAAACCATACCATGGAAGAATTTTGGATTCTCTCTAAGATTTTAGAGGGATGCCCAGCAGTTAAAGATTTCGCAGAGAGAACCTCTATTTCCCATTTCGCACTTTCAAATTTTAATGCTAATGATGTTACTCTATTACAACAATTAGCAGGCCCTGCTACCCCGATAGTTGGCGTACTTGTTGGCGCACTTACTCCAGCTAATTTTAAAATCACTCCCTTTACTATAGCGAATATAAATGCGATTAGAACGGTATTAGGCACTATACTTCCGCCGGATAATCTAATTGCCAACAGATTAAGTAATAAAATTGTACTCAAGAACAACGATTTAATTGATGTTACTAGAGCTAACTTTACTTACCGTACGCAAAAAGATTTAGTAAAAAAACGATATACTTATGCAAGGTATATAGAATATGCAGGCAATCCATCTAAATTTCTAATGCTTTTTCATTTGGATATACAAGATCCAAATCCAAGTATGCAGAAAAAAGTAAGGAGTAAATTAGCGCTATATGATAAAGATTGCAAATTTGAGAGAACTTGTTGTCTTTGTTTCCGGCCTTGGATAGTTTGCTGTGGTGCATGTTGTAAAGAAAGAAAAGTGGCTGACTGTAATTTATATACTTATGAAGGATGGAGCGTAAGAAATTGTTGTAATTTAGTTTGGTTAGCTTTTTTAGGGATAATTCTTAGTATCCCTTTGATACTTGCAATTACTCTTCCAAGGGGACTGTATAGACTGGCAAATGAACCTGATAATAGCGGGAAGAAAACAGCATATGATATTTTAAATCCATTTGTCGCTACGTTTCTGTCTATATTAATTGGCTCATACCTGATTTTTGCCATTAACAAAGGACACAATAATATTCATAATTTGTATCATGATAGAGATGAAAGACATGAATATCATAAAGATATGGCAAAAATATTATATGCAACTAAATTATATAATATAGTCGAACGTTTTGAGTTGAAAGTTGACCGTGATGTACTTAATAATATCAATAGGCTTAAAGGTCTGTTTGGAGTATTAGGACGACCATTAGCTGGAGTAAACTTAAACATACTTGATAAAATTACAGCGCTACCATATGAGAGGTTAGAAGAGCTTAGACGTAAAAAAAGATGCAAGCTACATTTGCCACCAAAAGATAAAGAGCGTAAACAATTAGAAAGATTTATTCAGCTTACTAAAATACTTAGTGAACAACCGCTTCTACCATTTCAACAAGCAGAACTTCTTCAACTTGCTTACCCATTACTAGCTTCACTCTATTCAAGAAAGCCATTTGAAGGCCCATATGTTAATAGCGCCATTGAAAAAGTGATTATTAATCATATCAATGAAGCTACGAAAGCAGAAAAAAATCCTATAGAAGATATTACACAAAATACAGGTGAAAATTTACAATTTCAAAGGATCCGCCGTTCTTATATTAAATGGGATGCCGGTGTTAGAATTAAAGAAGAGATAAAAAAGAAACAAATTAAGGAGTTTTACCGTCATTATGGCCTTTTTAAGGAAGATGATAGAGTAAAAAATAATATTACTAGGCCGACGGATTGTTATTCATTCGATGATTGTTATGATCTTAATTCTAACATTGAAATAAATCAGCAATTGTCGTTTAATGCAGCGGATATTCCAAAATTATAGAATATATTAGCATTTAAACTCTAGAATCCAGAGTACGCAGAGGTCTAAATGCAAAACTCGCGTAAGCTGCCTCCTGATATACATCAACGCGCTTATAGAAAACTATTGATGTTAAATAATGCAGCTTCTATTGAGGACTTGCGCCTACCTCCCTGCTAACCACTTAGAGAAATTAAGCGGAAACAGAGAAGGGCAATTTAGCATTCGGATCAACGGACAATGGCGTATCTGTTTTGTTTGGAAAGATAATGATGCACATGAAGTTGAAATTGTTGATTATCATTAGAGGCAGGAACCATGAATACAGAACAACTGATTAAGCCGGTACATCCCGGTGAAATATTACTAGAAGAATTTTTACAACCTATGAATATTAGCCAATACCGCTTGGCCAAAGACATTAGTGTACCTGCAAGGCGTATTAATGAAATCGTTAAGGGTAAGCGTGCCATTACGGCTGATACGGCACTACGTTTAGCTCTCTTTTTTGGTATGTCCTCGCAATTCTGGTTAGGCTTGCAAAAAGACTATGAGCTGGCTGTAGCAAAGCTTGCCTTGAGTGATAAGTTAAAGCAAGAAGTCCATCCTTGGCATCACCTGGCATTTGCTTAAGAGTAGGTTATGCAACCTGTACCAAAAACTATACATCAAAATTGAGATATCTTTAATGGTTAAATTGTGATGTCCCATAAAGTATAGTTTATAAGACTATTTTACAAATTATTACCATTCCGTAAAACGACCGTTTTGAGAAAATATTTTGTGCTTCTTGTTTTTTCATAAATTGAACCAATTCTTGTTCGTAAAGTTATCTATAAAACAAAGCTCGCTAATATTGTCATCATATGAGTATATGAGCGTTTTTGCTATAATCTGTTAACTCATTTACTAGGATGCTTTTTATGACCTTGCTCAGGCTTGATCAAAATTACCAACAATTTTTACAACAACTCAAAGATAAAATTCATACGACTCAAATGCGGGCTATGCTCGCAGTCAATCAGGCACAGCTGCAACTTTATTGGCACATTGGTATGCAAATTATTAAAAAACAACAGCAGGCTCAATGGGGAAGTCATTTTTTAGAGCAGCTTTCTACTGATTTACGTCAAGCGTTTCCTGGTATGCAAGGTTGGTCCGTCACAAACCTAAAAAGGATGCGGCTTTTTGCTGAGTGCTATCCTGAAAAGCGTCCACGGGTTGTGGACCAATTACCGTGGGGCACCTTATCTACACTTTTACATCGTATTAAAGATACAGCACAAAGGATCTGGTACGCAGAGCAAACCCTGCTACATGGCTGGTCACGTACTATCCTCGAATTACAGATTGAGAGCGGCCTTTATGACAGACAAGCGGAAAATGAGAAGAAAATCACTAACTTTGCAGAGCATCTACCTCAACCTCAGTCAGACTTAGCTAGAGATATGCTAAAAGATCCGTATAAATTTGACTTTTTAACGCTTCAAGACAAGGCCCACGAACGGGAAATAGAGCGTGCTTTAGTCTCTCACATTCGGGATTTCTTATTGGAATTAGGCCAGGGGTTTTCCTTTGTCGGCTCACAAATTCCACTGATTTTTGATGAACAAGAATTCTTCATTGACATGCTCTTTTACCACCTCAATTTGCGTTGTTACGTGGTCATTGAGTTAAAAGCCACGGATTTTAAACCAGCACATACAGGTCAGCTAGGTTTTTATTTGGCTGCCGTTGATAAACAGTTACGTAAAGAAGGCGATAACCGTACCATTGGCTTACTGCTTTGTAAAAATCGTAACAAAATTATTGCTGAATATGCGCTAAGCAATATTAATGCGCCTATTGGTATCTCCTCCTATGAACTTACCAAGGCGATCCCAGATACTTTAAAATTGAGTTTGCCTACCGTTGAAGAGTTAGAAAGCGAACTTAATCAGCTAGAAGGAAAGCCTTGATGTATATAGGTTACGCTCGCGTTTCGACTGCTGAGAAAAATTTAGATTTGCAAAAAGATGCTCTAGAAAAAGCTAAGTGTGGCAAAGTTTATACGGATGTCGCGAGTGGTAGTAAACATGAACGTCCTGGATTGCAAGCTTGACCGACTAGGACGCTCTATTAAGCACCTGATTGAAACCATAAATGACTTACAAGCTAAAGGAATTGGTTTTAAAAGCCTTCAGGAAAACATTGGCACGACAACTTCGAGTGGCAAGCTTATTTTTCATATGTTCAGCGCGCTAGCAGAATTTGAACGCGATATTATTCATGAACGTACTCAGACGAGGCTTTCAGCGGCAAGAGCTAGAGGCAGAAAGGGCGGGAGACCAAAGGCATTAAATAGTAAACAAATTGCTATGGCAGAAACTTTATATGCAGATAAAGACAATAGCATAGCCGATATTTGTAAAATCTTAGTAGTTAAGAAAACAACATTATACAAATATCTAAAAAACTAAGGCCTCTCCAAAATGCCTATCGAGCTACAAGCAGGCTTATAAGCAAAAGAGCAGCTTTGGTTTGCTGAATATTACTTTATACATTTTGGATTGAGTTGACTCATGGTTAAGCTATGTTAGCATAAACGACTCTAGGATTAAGGATAGCCACTATGAACGAGCTGAATGAAGCGTTATTAGCCCATACTGATAGAGAGTTAGAGGAGCTGGGGGGTAAGGATGAGCCACATCAAGAATTGCCCAAAGCTGTTAAACAATTTTTAGCGCGAGCGGGTTTATCGCTACAAGATTTACGAGATATCGGCTTAGAGCCTACCGATATAGGGCCTATGCTAAGAGCCTCCCGGTTAAAATATCTGCGTTTATCGCAAGTCGATAATTTTACCTTTAAATTGCTGATGTTGCCTGTGGCCAGAGCGTGGCCTCGTTCTAAGTCTTTATTGTTTCCCTCGCCTTGGGTATTACGCCAAGCGTATATGACCAACGACTATCTCAATGGGGTTAGAACGGTGGCAACCCCGCTTAGCTCGGGTATTACCTATGCGGCTATCCTAATGGATGTAGTCAATCATGCGAGCTGTCCCCAAGGCAGTAAAGCGGAAGCGCTACTTTTATTGCTGGGTATATCAAGCCGCAGCCACATCTTATCCAGGCTATTAAGTAGCCGAAATACGGCTTATGTGCCTAGCCTGTTATTTGGATTACCGTTGGTCTGGGGAAGTGCCAAGGCCTTGATAGGTGCTTTGGACGCCAGGCCTTTGACCCGAAAACGTGCGAAAGCCGTGATTGAAGCGCTGCAAAATTATCAACCGCATCTCTGGCAGGATTTTGGCCGTTGGTTGTTGCCATTCTCAAGTTTAGAGCGCAATTTCAATCAATTGGTGCGGGCCTTAACCTTTGATGGCAGAGAAGTCATCACCGCCGATGAACGCTATCATATGACGATAGCCTTAACCCAATTGGCGCGTCATGCACAAGGTTTCACGCAACTTAATGCCATGGAAGGTTTAGCCGAGATTGTCAATGGCATAGCGCTTAAGGATTTTGGCTATTTAAAACCGCGGTTTAACAGCAAGACGAGAGCGGCGGTACTGTTTAGTAAACAGCAAGCCCTCGCTACCTTGCGTAAGTTGGCCGATAACTATCGGCTTGAGCCCAGTCAAAGTGGTTTAAGGCCGCTGATCCGTTATGTGTATGCTAACTACCTATTATGGTACGTAGGCCAACCCGCCACTTTAAGTTTAAGACCCTTATTTTGGGCGGTAGAAGGCGCTAAAGCCTATGCTACGTTGAGTATTGTAACGGCACTGATAAGAGCCACGGTAGAAGCCATTCAACAGCTAGTCAAGAAAAAGCAATGTGAGAGTGCGGGGAAAATGTATAGCTTTGTTGCTTCACTGGGTGACTATGCCTGCACACTCTGCGCCGACTTGGTATCCTATTCAGATAGCCTGACCGATGAAAGTTGTTTTAATGCGTTTTTGCGTCATCCCAAGCCGGTGCAAGCTACCTTAATGGCTATTCAGCGTTTTAAACTTATCAATATCAAAGCGCTTAATTTAGTGCCGCATCGCTTAAACAGTGAGGATTTAGGTCAAGTATTACGGGCGCTTACTGCCAAAAATGCGACTTTTGATAATGTGGAGCTGTATTGGGAGCCATCGTTACGGTATAGTAATCAAACGATTGAGGCTATCACCCAAGACTTACCCGCCTTACAGCTTGAGTACCTTAAACTCAATACTGGTAAGATTGATTATCTCATGGCCAGTGCTATTGAGCGCATATTATCATTGAAGGTATTAGATCTTACCAATAATGGCTTAACCGATGATAAGTTAATGGCGCTTAACGGTCATTACCCACCTAATTTGCAGGAGTTACGGTTGAGTTATAATAAACTCAGTTTAAACCAGGTTAACTTAGCATCCGTGTTCCAAGGGCCGCTTAAGTACTTAAGCCTAATTCAAAACAATGTGCCCAGCGATAACTTACGCAAGCTGTATCCACTGCTGCAACAGTCAAACCTCGCAATATTTGCGCCGCCTATCCTCACGGGTCAATCTAATATCACGGAGTATCTTGAGCATCTACCCTGGGCTACATTACGGCAGTTGGCAGCATTACCCGGGTATTATGATGCACAAGCGGTCGAGGTTTTCACTCAAGCGATCAGCCGCTCGCGGTTGGTTGGACTCAGCATTAGTCTAACTCAATTTGAGATTACCGATCCGCGGCAATTTGCCGAACGTATCATGCGGCCCAGCCTTACATTCTTAGAAATTGTTCAGTCGGATGTTAATGATGAGGTGTATAGAGAGATGGCTCCTCTGCTGCATCGCACTAAAGAATTAGCACTGCTATCAATTATGAATTCACCTTTAACGGATAAGGGTCTCGTGGCTCTAGGGCATTATTTACCCCAATCCAATCTCAACGTTTTGCGCCTCAATACGATTAATATTACTTGTATGGGCGTAAAGGCCTTGATGCAAGGCGCGCAATATACCGATAGTCTGAGTGAAATACAACTAGGTCATAATAAGTTAGGTGATGATAGTGCTGGGGTGATAGCGGATTATTTACCCCGTCATCTTAAGCGCCTAGAGCTAGGCTATAATGAAATTACCGGTACGGGTGCGGCTAAATTGGCCGCTGGCCTAAGGTTTAGCAATGTGTCGACGTTGGGCATTGCCTATAATCAATTGGGTGATATGGGTGCCATCCAATTTGCACGAACGCTTCATGAGCTTCCCAGCTTAACCCGGCTTGAATTATCGGGGAATTGTATTACCGATAGGGCTGCCATCGAATTAGCGCAGTATTTACATAATGTGACTCTAAGTTCAATCTGGCTAGATAATAATGCTATCACGGATTTAGGAGGGATAAGTCTAGCGCTGGCCCTGATTAAACCCGCCTGCCAGCGGCCTATCAATATAGAACACAATGCCGCACGCCTAGGAACGCGCCAAACTAATCTTACGTCACTTCTGTTAGCCGAAAATCCCATCTCAACAATAGGGACGCAAAAGCTGTGTAAGGCTCTGATGGTGTCACAAATTCCACTAGAAGAGCTTATGGTTGGCAACACTTGGCAATGGAGTATCAATACGTCTTTAGTCGATGTCAAGACCTGCTATACCTCTAGTGCCAGTTCATTGCGCGCACCTTGGCCTTATCTCATGCTGTATAACAGCTATCAAGCGGGTTTAAAACTGGCGATGGACGGCTACCGTCAATTCTTGCAGCCTCGCTTGGCGATTGCAAGTGGTGTTTCTAGCCAGGCACCCATCCTAACCGAAGAAAGCGCTTGGCAACCGGGTGTCTCGGTACCCTCCCTGACTCATGCAGCCGCTTATGGGGCTTTGTGTATTACCGTGGGTTATCTGGTAAAAACAGGTCTTAGTAGTGTAGCGAGTTGGTGGACGGCCAAGCCTAAAGACTATTTGGCTAAAGCTGAAATTGATTTGGCATTAGCTAGCTTGAATCATCAAGCTCAGGCGCTAAATTCTGAATTAACAACCTTCTATAAATATAGTTTAAGCAAGAGTCAAAAAACCTTGTTAGACTATCTTGAAGCCAATTTAGCCGATCATGCAGCGGAGCAGGATGAGTTTAAAAATAAAAAACGGGTAACGGCCGAGCAGTTGCAAATCCTGGGCGATGAGCTGGAAGATATAGCCTATGGCATAGAGGAGTTAAGACAGGAGTTAGAATATAACAATGATAGGCAAAATTCATTATATAAGATGGGTTTATTTGCTCATAAACCTACCTTGACCGAGCATTCAACTCCATCTAATTATTCTTATACGATGTAACCTGAGCATGGGTGAAGCTTTAAGTCTATCATCAGGGATAATACTCTAAGAGTATCATCCCTGCCTCGCAACTAGGATATAATTATCCTGGGATCAGGTAAAGCATAAGCCATATTTACCGCGAAAAAGCTGAGTGCAATCACGGTTAGGCTAATGAGCTTCGTTTTCATGTTTTCCTCCATTTGATTAACAATTAACATGCACAATTTAACTATAGCACGGATATACAAAAATGTAGGATTTTAGCAAAAGAAATAAAAAGGTACTTGAACGTAAAAGGCAAAATATTGTCGCATATGTCTTCGGGTTAGAGTTTATCCATATACCCGTAGAGGAAAACAAATATTTAGTTTAAAGGGTAAGATTTTTACCGGACTATTGGAGCAGCAAAAATTACCATTATTAAACTTTTCTTGTTATGGCTTAATTTGTAACGTGGAGTTATTAAAGATGGAGTTTATATGCAATCTAACTTTCTTACATTGTTTTTCTTGTTAGCCCTCGCTAGTCAACTTCTTTTTATAGACTCTCATAATCATTGGGAACACCTAGGTATTAAATCATAGTGTTCGTTATTTTATTTTTGCAAAGGAGCCGCAAAATGTTGATTTTAAGTCGAAAAGCTAACCAAACCATCATTATTAACAATGAAATTACCGTAACTGTCTTAAGCGGCCAGAATGGCCAGTTTAAGGTAGGTATTCAAGCCCCTAAAAATATTCCAGTACATCGTGAAGAAGTCCAAAAACGGATTCAAAAGGAGGTACAGCAATGCTACAAGTAGAGATCTTAAGACATTCGCCTTCCCTATTCATAAATTCAGGCTATGAAGATAGTAAACCTGGTGAAGTAAAAGTGGCTAATGCCGTCGCTTTTATAAAGGCAAGCAAGCCTAATATATTACTAGTTGAAGATACCGACTATATCCAACGGATTAATACTCTTTTCTTAGAACAAATGGGTTGTCAGGTTACGTTAGCCGACAATGGCCGCATAGCCTTTAGAAAGGCAAGGAAATATCATTATGACTTGATTTTAATGGATATTGGCTTGCCTATCATGAGTGGTATAGAGGCGACCAAAGCGATCCGCCTTTTTGAAGCAAAAACCGGATGCCATACGCCGATTATTGCACTGACTGCTTATGGCCATTTAGTAGAAGAAGAATGTCGTTTAGCGGGCGTTGATGGGTTTGCTACCAAACCGCTTTTATTTGAAAACCTGGCTATCACACTCGCCCAACATCTAACCCGTAAAATATAACGTTGTTAAGTTTGTAAGTTTTCCCCTATAGGCTATAGTTAGCTTATAGGGGAAAACTGCTTTTTAGGGCCGTATGGTTTTTAGGCATGATGAAACAACAACAGTTAACGGATTATCAAGAAATCACTTGGCAGAATGCACGGCCTTTGTTAGTCAAAGCCAACGCGCCACAAGAACTGATCACCTTAATAGATGCTATTAACCCGAACGGTAAGTATAGCTTTATCAAAGCGACTTATCCCTATGGGACTAAGATATTAGATAATGGCGTTATTCAATTAGCCAATAAAACGGGTAAATTTGTTAAACTCCACGATACCAGCATTCCACAAGCTATACAGCAAAAGCTACTTTATAGCCCTATTCCTGCCGCCATTATTTTACATAATTCTATTGAGGTATTTGTTGAACCTGAGAACCGTATTGTACCGTTAAGTATGTTGCCTCAAGGCAGCTTATTTGGCTTATGGGAAACCTTTGATGAATTTGCCTCTAGCTTGGTAGAACGTTTGTGGAACATGACCGCAGGTGCAAGAACGTTATTTTTTCTACCCAGTATTTCAGATAAATACGGTCACAAACGTTTAGCAAATGAGTTTAATATTTATAGCCCTGTGCCTGCTGGCTTATTTGATGAATGGCATACCTTTATCGAAATTGCCAATCATCCTGCCGCTAACTGTGATTGGACATGTGAGGTGCTATTTTTTACCAGCCCTTGGTTTAAAGAGCCTGGCAAAAGTGCCGCTTGGCATAATTTACGGGCTTACTTGATAGAAACCGCCTTTAACCAAGAAACTCGCTGGCGTAGAAAAAACTACTTTGACTTAGTGACTGAAACCTTTTCTCTGGCCGTTGTAAAACGCAATCTAAAACCCACCCCTAACCAAATTAATTTTATTAAACATCTATTTGATATTGGACACGGTGTGTTACCTGGTTTGCGCCCTGCTATTGATGATAGCTGTGCGCCCATTTCGCTACTGCAACAGATTTATTTAGAGGTTTATAAGCTTGAGAAATATGCACCTATTATGATGCACCCAACCATGCACTTACTAGATGAACCCATACCGATGTATTGTTCCTTACCCTTGCCTACGCAACTAGACTATGCCCCGAAAAGAAATGCCCCTAAAGTGATTAATGAGCTACGAGATATTATACGTATTCATGAAACCATGCTAGGTAAACTGGCTCATGAAGACCGTCCTATTTTTAAGCAAGCTAAAGCCTTTGAGTACCACTATTTTCATAGTGAAGCAGATGAGCGGGCAGGCATACAGCCTACTTGCAATATATTAAATTATGATCCAGTAATGGCCAGCTTAGTGCATCACTTTAGCGACAGGCAATTTGCAGAAAAAAGCACCTTCTTGCGGGGATGCGTGTTAGTTAAGACACATCCATAAGTAAGTGCTGATCCATTTTCTTAACAGTCATCGGATGAGTAGGCAAAACATCATAGCTAATAATCGTTTGGCCAAAAAAATCGGGGCCTACTTCTTGTACAGTAGATTTAATATTTACCTTGAGCCGTTTTTCAATATGGCTTATATCATTGGCAGTTAAATAACTAATGAAGAATGGTTGATCGACGCCTGCCGCTATATCTTTTAGCCATTGTTGATGTAATCCTGCATTAATCATGACATCGGCACAGGCTAATAATAACTCATAACATGCTACTTCAAACCGATAATCACCCGTCTCAGGGAAACAACCTTCTTCAATAATGAGGATTTTAGCAAAGGTATTTGCTTGATTAATGCACTGTACTAAGCCGTTCCAACGTTCGTTAAAGTTTACGTGATGCAATACCCAGCGGCTAAGAATTAAATCGAATCTAGGACAAGCATTTGAAAACAATTGCTTAGGCGTTATCATTTGGACGCGGCTATCCACTTCGCGGCTATCAGGATCATAACCGTAAACCGTGACTTTTTTAGCCAACCCTTGCTTAGAGAGAAGGTTGGCCAAGCTTAACTCATAATCTCCATCACGTAATCCAAATCCTAAAATATTGACCTGTTCTTTGGGGGTTAAGCTATGCAAAATAGCGTTAACGGTATTATCCACCTGATTAGCGTAATGCACCAAGCAACTATATAGGCGGTCTTTATCAAACGTGTAACCCTGCTCAAAAATATAATTAATAAGCTTACGGCCAAGCTCATAAAGCGGCCTCTGTTGGCTCAACACAGCAGCGAGTAAATCAGCATGAGTTTGACTAAACCCGCTTAATATCTCAGCGGCTAAATCACCAAAATAGTGGCCAGACTCATACCAACCCAAGGCTTTATAAAATAGTTTCGCTCGTTCTTGGTTTTGCAGTAGCGGGATAAAGTCCCTGGTATTTGCATGTTGCTCTAAGCACTTAAAAAAAATCTTGGCACTATCTCTTTTCAAAAAATTATTCATATTACCACCTGTTAGGTTCTATCCATGAACTACTTTAAACATTTTTAGAGTTATTTTAGCCTGTCAAAAGTAGAGGGTATTTTATGGAGCTAGAAAATAGCTGCTAAAAACCAGTACTCAAGCCTAGTTTACCTTTCCTTAGACTACTTTGGATAGCATTTTTAATTTAAAAATGATAGTGAAATTTTCGCTTAACCTCCTAGGCATTAAGGTACTAAAATTTTAAGTGCCAGGATATTGCAGCTTTAAGCTTTAGTACACATAACTTGGCTAGTACTGATAACTCAATTACTATTAGTCGCAAGCCTGTTCTATCGGATTAGGGCCATACTTACGTACCGTATTACCCGATACCCCTGTTAACTGAGCAATCTTATGCAGCCTTTGACCTTGTTCCCTTAAAATGGCAATCTCCATACACATTCCTCATTTAAAATCACACCTCCGCTACTAATAGGATGTGTATCAGTTTATAATTGCTGTTAACACTAACCCCTTTCTGAGAAAAAATGATCCAGCTGTTTGGGCCAACAGCCTGCCGGTTTTACGGCCTAATTATTGAAAATACAGCCGTAGGCTATAAATGTCAGAATTAAGAATTTGGTAACGCTAATAGTGAAATTAACCAAATTGTAGATTGTATTTATGTGCTTTAAATTATAGTTAACCTTGATTTTTAGTGCGATTGCCCTGAAACTAGAAATTAAAATCTCTAAGGAAATAGTTATTCATAGAATCGTAGCACTAAACAGTAATTTAAAAAACGGGAGCAAATCTACCATTAATGATGGAGTCATTAATTTAAAAGATCAACTTTAAGGCAACGAGCCAGTTATATGATGTTACTGCACCATCAAAATAGCCAGCTTGGAATCACTACTCTGCAATTGAGTGGATTAAACCATACCCAATGCCCAATTAAAAACAGAACATTTGAAAAACTTAAATCGTCCATGCAGGAAAAAAGCATAAAAGTGAAGGTGCTGGAGGATGAATGTATTAACCACTGTATAGCCAAAAGCTTGCTAGAAAAGGCTACGAGATAGATTTTGCTGCGACCGGCCAAGCTGCATTAGATCTTTATCAAAAAAATACTTATGCCGGAATTTTAATGGATATGCGTTTGCCGGATATTCGAGGTACTGAGGTTATCCGCCAATGGAAATTGACTTATGTGATCAGCTTTTAAAAGGATGGCTAGAGGCTAAAAGTAGTTAACCTCAGCATAATTTATAGCAAACATTTTAGTTGAATAACATCCGTGATAGCAAGCTGCTACCATAGGTAAATACCCGTGCTTAATAAAATAGCGGGAAATTTTAAGAACTAAGAAGCCGGCATTGTTAAAACTCTGATGCCTTATGTATTGATTCGGAAAAGAATCCTAATGATGCTATATAGAGTAATTAATATGAGTTTAAATGATAAAGTTAAAAATTACTTAGCAAAAGTGTTCGCTAAAATTAATAGCAGGGTAAATGATGTTGGTACACAATACGTTGCATTTGGCATTTTTGGCGTAATAAATTACCCAGTTTCACATTTCTGGTTACAGGAAGTGACTACTCAAGAGTACAGAAGTTTAACTTTACGATTAATAGCGGCATTTCTTTGTATCCCTTTAATACTGAAAAATCACTGGCCTCTCAAGCTTCGTGCCTATTTACCGCGAAAAAGCTGATTGCGATCACGGCTAATGGTATAATTTTATTTTTCATAATTTTCCTCCTAATGATTTTTTTCCTTGTGCCATCTCGTTCGAGTGGCTCCACTAATAGGTATAGCATAGATTATTAACTTTGCCAGTTGGCTAAATAGTTTGGAACGACTGCATAGGTACTTAGAGATTGCTAAAAAATAGGCAATGGAAGTCAGGCAAAGAATAATTAATGAATGTAATTTAATGGAAGTGTGACTCTAAGGATGATTTTAAACATGTTTTCAGGGTACACTTAAAATAATCCATGGCGAGATAACACTATAATTTACACATTTTAACGCTTAATATTATTGAGTTTGACGCTAAAAAAGTGCATTATACCCTAAAAATAGGGTATGAATTGTGCAAGTTAAACCATATAACCATTTCTTTTAAAATAGCTGATAATATTTACTAAAAATGAATAAAATAAAAAAATATTATTTCATTCAGTGGCATTGCTTATCTAAGATACATACTAGCTTTTTGGATATAACTACTCTATTTAGAATATAAGCCAAACTTTGAAGTTAAGAAAGGAAGTTATTATGAGCTATATAAACCCCGTTTTTAAATGCCATAACACCTACAAAATAAATTTTGAATGCGATCAATCCTTGTTTACCACTAGTGTAGAGCAGGAAGCATACAAAGGAAGTAAGTTCTATGCTAGTTAACTTTTTTTCACTCGATATAATTCCATTTAAAGTTAGTTTTAAAGCTAAACCAGAATATAAGCAAATATTCAATCAATCTCTTTGCTCATTAACTATTAGTGTTGGACAGAAGGTTCATGAGGACGGTAGATTTCTTTCTACACTGTTCGAGGTAAATAGAAATTTTAAAGAATGTATTATTGCAGTTTGTGATACCTTACAAAGGCATACTCTAAATATAGACTATGGAAATTCTAGCAGGGGATTGTATCATATCGCAGAGCAACAAGGTGAAAATTGGTTAGCCAGGAATAAGAGCGCTATAGCTTTATTAACTATTCCATATAGAATAATTAGATGGGATGAATGGCTTGCTAGTCCTGAATACCAAGCAAAAAGAGCCGCTATCAATGTATTATATGAATCCGATAATAACTATAAGTCATGCCTAAATAAGGCTATTGAATTCTTTTTAGAGCGTTATAAGCTTAGAAAACCTACCTTAAATTATGAACATGCTTTTGATTGTTCTCTTGAATACCTTAAAGAGGAATGCGCTGTTATGCTCATGTGGGCTGATTTAGGAATTAATTTTGAAATTTATCCCAGCAAACGAAATTTAGCAATGGCAGCGACTTACGATAACTTAATAGCACCTGTATATAAAAACATATTGATACCCGTCGCTTTAGATATACGTAGTAAAAAAACTCAGCGAATTAATAAAAATTATTTTAAAGAGGCTATACTTACGTAAGAATAATACTTCATAGCATTCCATAAATGGAAGAAGGACTTAATGAATTTGGAGCTGAACGAGTTATTTTTACAATTGCCACTGCACGTTTATTGGCTAAACAGGGATAATACCTATTTAGGTTGCAATGAAATGCAGGCAAAAACCTTTGGATTGAAAAGTCCAAAAGACATTATTGGTAAGAAAAATGTTGATTTGCAATGGCATATTTATAATAAAGATATTGTGCCACTTTTAGATCAAAATAATTTAGAGGTAATTAACTCAGGGAAAATGAAAATAGTTGAGGAGGGCTATTTTAACCAATATGGTCAGAAATTTACTTTTCTCTCTATCAAAAAACCTTTATGGAGTGATAATCAGGTTATTGGAATGCTAGGCGCTTCGATTGATATCACTTCGCAAATAGAAAGAGAAAATGAACTTGAAAGCACCAAAAATGAGATAGAAGTTACACTTGAAAATATTATTGCTAATTTGCCTGGCCATGTTTATTGGAAAGATAAATCTGGAAAATATCTTGGTTGCAATATTTCACAAGCAAAATCACTTGGTTATTCTATACCACAGGATATCATAGGCAAAACAGATTATGATTTATCTCCAAAAGAGCTAGCCGATAGTTTTAAAAAAGTAGATTTGAAGGTAATAGAATCGGGATTACCTGCTACTGTAGAAGAAAAAGCGCTAATTGAAAATAAAGAAGAAGCTTTATATCTTTCTAAAAAAGTTCCACTTTATAATAAACAAAAAAAAATTATAGGTATATTAGGTATATCTTTTGATATAACTGAACAAAGGCGCATTGAGAAAAAATTGCTAGAAACGCAGCACAAACTGGAAGGTATGACTTTGGTGAGTGCCAGTATTGCACACGAAACCCGTACTCCTTTACAGTCTTTAGATGCAGCAGTAGGGAGTTTAAAAAAATACTTCCCTATATTTCTATCTGCCTATGAAGTGGCTGATAAAAATAACCTGCTGACTCATAAGCTTAAACCCAGCACCATTAACTTATTAACAAGCATCATGGACTCTATGCAGCGGGAGATAAGGCTTGCTTCGCTAGTTGTTAATCTTTTGCAAGAAAATTTAGTTTTAGAACATGCTGTTTCTAGCAATGAAAATTTATCTACCGAAGTATTTTCTATTACTCACTGTGTAAATGAGGCACTAGAGCGCTATCCGTTTAAAACGGGTCAAAAGGAACGGCTTCACTGGCAGCCTAGTATTGACTTTGAAGTGCGAGGGAAGGAACTCTTATTAACCCATGTACTCTTCAACTTCATCAAAAACGCCTTATACTATATTGCAGTTGCAGAGGCTAAAATAGCTGGTAAAAAAGGAGAAATTAGTATTTGGCTGGAAACAGGTAGTCCTTATAATAAGCTATACTTTAAAGATACGGGAACAGGTATTGAGGCACATAAGCTTCCTTATATTTTTGAGCGCTTTTTTACAAAAACCGATTATGGCGCAGGCATTGGGCTTAGTTACTGTAAAGCTGCCATGGAAAAACTAGGTGGGCAGGTGGCTTGTGAATCTGTTGAAGGAAATTACACTTTATTTATTTTGAGCTTCCCTATTGTAACGGAAAGCTAGGAAAACCGCTAATGAGGCAGGGATATGAGGGATCTAAAAATAGGTTTATGTCAACATTCAACGACAGTCGTTTTTATTGATGATAATCAAGATTACTTAACACATCTTTTCACTTGGTATAATGAGCTGTTACCTTGTATTATATATGATAACCCATATCAAGCCTTACAGTACTTGAATAAAACTTACCAATACTCGCCTTTTATCAGCCGTTATGTAAATAACCCTGAAGATGGGGAATTAGATCAGCTCAGTTCGAATCTTGATATTAGAACTCTCCGTAATGAAGCCATGTTGCCTAACCGCTTTGAAGAAATAGCGGTCGTTATTATAGATTATACTATGCCGGGGATGAATGGTATTGAATTACGTAAGCTGATTAAGAATCCTAATATCCGTATTATTTTGCTGACAGGTGATGCTGACTACGATATTGCCATTAAAGAATTTAACAATGGCACTATTGATAAATATTTTAAAAAAACAGCACCTAACTTGATGGAAGAATTATTGCAGGCGATTTATGAACTTGAAAAACAATATTTCATTAGTCAATCTAATATTATATTAAGTAATACTAATTCCTACCATAATTTTAAGTTTTTAGAGGACGCTAAAGTTGCACAAACTTTTTATAAGCTCTGTCAGGATAATCATATAGTTGAACATTATCTTCTTAATGATAAAGGCAGTTTTTTGCTGGTTGATAGGCAAGGTGCGCCTAGATGGTTAGCGTTGCTAGATGAAGATGAATTAGTAGATAATTTCTGTAACATGGCCGAGAATTATCCTGCACCAGAATCTATTATAGATGCGCTAAAAAATAGAGAGAAAATTCCCTTATTTTATACCGATCTTGATGCGAAAATACCGCCTACCCAATGGGAGTCTTATCTTTACCCGGCAACACTCCTAAAAGCAGATAAGAACTACTATTACGCCTATATTCCTGAACTTAATACCTATGATAGTCGAACATTTAATACACTATCTTATCAAGATTATCTAGCTAAGTTTTAAGTAATAATGGATAAAGGTTTCCTTAATCAAATAATAGGCGCAACTCTAAAGAGCTTTACATCAAAGAGTTGGGGTTCACTTACGTTTGTGGTGGGATCCTGATTGAAAAAAATTTCATGTGAGTTTTAAACATTCTAAAAATTATTTATTTGGCTGGTTAAGCCTCTTATTGTTCAAAAGTTTTTTCTTGGGTGGGTAATTCCTCAATAGGTTGCTTGTTCTAATAATTTTTCTATCTAACTTTAATTCAATTTGAGTTATCACTATAAATAAATCAATTTTACGCTTAACATTATTGAATTTTACGCTAAACGCGTGCATCATACTTAATATGTCTAATACCCTATTTTTAGGGTATATTTAATACCGGCCAAGGTCTTCTCTTTTTAGGGATATGTAGTGAAAAACTTGTCGCCATGCAGCATTCTAGCAAGGTTATACTCATGGACAATATAAATTGGTTAACTAAAAAAATACAAGCTTCTAAAGAATTTCAGGACGAAGCATATCGAGAAGTTAATGAATTAGCCATTAGGGAACGCCAGGGTAGAGTATTGACACTCATCGATGGTAAAATACTCGTAGATTTTGCTTCATGTTCCTACCTAGGTCTTGATCAAGACCCTCGTGTCATTGCTTATGCCTGTAAAAATATGGCGAAATATGGTATCACCTTCCCTATTGCGAGAACGCGTATCAGAGTGGAAAACTTTATAAGACTTGAAGCCTTATTAAATCGAATCTTTTGTAATTCTTATACCGTTGTTTTTTCATCCCTGCATCTCACTCATCTTGGTATTTTGCCTCTCTTAGGTTCAGGCGAATTACCAAGCTATCCTTTGAGCCAGCAAGGAGTTGTATTCATTTTAGATAAAACGGTCCATTCCAGTATTCATATTAATCGCGCCTTACTCGGGCAATTTGGGCACGTGCTGATAGCTGATTTTACGGACAAAGCCGCTATTTTATCTTGTTTAGAATCTAGCGCGAAAGAAAATAAAACACCTATCACTATAGCCGATGGTATTGGCTCTATGGGGGGGCTAGCACCTGTAAAATGGCTCATAGAAATGATGGAAAAGTATAATGGCTATGTATATTTTGACGATGCTCATGGTACTTCAATTTTAGGCAAATATGGTTGCGGCTATGTCTTGGACTGTCTAGGCAACACTTTTCATCCACGACTATTATTGACTACATCGCTAGCAAAAGCATTTGGCTCTGTAGCGGGTGTTATCGCTGTCGCTACAGCAGAAGATCAAGCTGTTATTAAACGGTTTTGTCCTACCTATGTATTTGGTGGACCACCTGCATTACCCGTGGTTGATGCAGCAATTGCTTCTGCTGAAATTCATCTTACCGATGAGATAGCCGTTCTTCAGCAGAAGTTATGGGGTAATCTAGCCTATTTTGACTCACTTAATCGTGTTCGGGTTATTAATCATGGCATATACTCTCCCATACGATGTTTAGAGATTGGCGATGAACATAAAGCCATTGCTTGTGGAAAAGAACTGAGGAAAAGAGGTTTTGCCGTCACTACGGCCATGTATCCAACGGTGGCTAAAGGAAAAAGTATATTGCGTTTAGCCTTCTCTGCCGAACATACAAAGTCACAAATTGATAATCTCATAACCCATATTCACCATTTATTGCAAATTGAGGAACTCACTGCTTATGAAACATAATAATCATGTTTGCGTTATTGTTGATCCCTTCTCAACCGGAAAATACATAGCGCCTGCCTTGATCTCCCGTGGCTATAAATGTGTTCATATTCAAAGCTCAAAAAATTTACCTAGCTATTTAACCGCTTCCGTCAGAAGAGAGGATTTTATTGCTCATCTTGTTTATGACAATAACCTAGAATTTATTTTAGAACAGTTGAGCGGCTATCAGATTAAATTATGTCTACCTGGTTCTGAGTCTGGAGTTGAAGTGGCCGACATGCTGGCTGAAAAACTTCAAACGCCTTCCAATGGTATAACTTTAAGTGCGGCCAGACGTGATAAATTCCTCATGACGGAAGCGGTCAATCAAAAGGGGTTAAATACAGCCCAACACTTTAAATCCATTAAACGTGAAGAAATTATCGCCTGGGTCCAGACATTAAATAATTATCCCGTTGTACTAAAGCCCATAAAGAGTGCGAGTGGTGATAATGTCTTTATTTGTCACAATTTAGAAGAAGTCGAACATGCTTTTGGAAAGATTGCTCAATCCATTGATTTATTTGGCGAAAATAATACTGAAGTATTAGCTCAATCTTATATACCAGGGGATGAGTATATTATTAATACGGTCAGTTATGACAGCAACCATTATGTTGCTGAAATATGGCAAGTTGAAAGAATTCCTCAGACCACTGTTTATGACAAATGCACGCTAATAAGCTCTGATAATGAGCGCTACGAGGCGTTGCAAAACTACACCTTTAAAGTGTTAGATGCACTTCAAATTCAATATGGTGCAGCTACTACCGAACTTAAATTTAACCAGGAAGGCCCCTTCCTTATTGAGTGTGGTTCACGGTTGATGGGCGGAGCTGAATTATCTTTTTCTAACGATTTTTTTGGCTATACCCAACTTTCCTTAATGTTAGAAGCCTATTTTGAACCCCAGCGGTTCATTCAACGGCTTACATTCAAATCGAATGTTGAGCCAAAATATGGAGTGGGCGTTTTACTCATTTCAAATGCCGAAGGCAAATTACAATCTAATATTGACTTAGCAAAGGAGCTAGTAGATATCAAAACATTGCACTGCTTTGAAATCGATGTTTTTAATCACGGGCAACAATTACATAAAACCGTTGATTTACTGACTTGTCCTGGCACCATTTATTTAATGGGTAGTGATAAAAAGGAAGTTTTGAATGACTACCAAAAAATTAGACAACTTGAAGAAAAATTGTACTTAAACGCGATTACTAAGCCCGTAAATACTGCTTCGCCTATATCAAAAAGCCAGATTATTACCCATGCGAGCTTTTGGTCAAAAGAGAATGATGATTCTAGTAGTCAACCAGAAAATACAAATAAGGGGACCATGCAAGTTCGTCATATAACCTCAAATTATACACCTCCTTCTTTGTAATCACCATGCGACTTGAAGGCAAAAAAGCTATTATCACGGGTGGTAACAAGGGGATTGGGCGAGCCATTGCATTAGGGTTTGCAAAGGAAGGTTGCGAGTTACTCATTACCTATTATTCAGACTTAGCAGCCGCACAAGATATGGTTGCACAACTACAAAGAAACGGATGTACAGCGCACCTGGTTAAACTGGATATTACCAATCCCACTGACATTGAAAATTTACTACAGGAAGCTCAAACGACCCTCGGTGTAATCGATATACTCGTCAATAATGCAGCCCGGTTAACCCGAACAGCATTTACAGAACTTAGCCTGTCTGAATGGGATGAAATTATCAATACGAATCTGCGAGGACCTTTTTTACTTATGCAGCAGGCGGCTCATATTATGATAAAATATCAGCGTCCTGGCAGTATTATTAATATTTCTTCTATTAGTGATAGAATTGCTTCCATAGGGCTTTGCCATTACCAATCAGCAAAAGCTGGATTATCGATGTTAAGCAAAGGTGCTGCACTTGAATTAGCGGCTTATAACATACGGGTAAACACCTTGTGTCCAGGACTTACCCAGACCAGTATTAACCAGTCTCAGTGGGAAACTAATACACCAACGTGGCAATCTAGAATTGCACAAATACCTCTGGGTAGGGCGGGTTTACCTTGCGATCATGTCGGTGCGGCTATATTTTTAGCATCAGATGAATCAGCCTGGATGACAGGGGCTGAAATCGTCATTGATGGGGGACGCTCAATTATTTAATAGAAGGATTAGTAAATATGGATAGCGCTTATATCAACATGGGCGATGCGATTTCATTAAGCGAAATAATTAAAAATTTGCCTGGTTATATCTATTGGAAAAATGCAAAATCCGAATATGTAGGCTGTAATAACAATTTGGTGAAAGTCTCTGGCTTTAACAATGTTGAAGAAGTGGTAGGAAAAACTGATAAAGATTTCTACTGGGGCCGAGAGCTAGCCGATGATTTTATTACCGATGATCAAGAAGTCATGCGCTCAGGCCAAACAAAAATTACTGAACATGATTTACACATTAATCCCCAGGAGTTTATTCAAGTCCGCACTGAAAAAATACCCCTTTATAATCAAGATGGAATACCTATTGGCATATTAGCAGTTGCATTAGACATTTCAGATAGAAAAAAAACTGAAAGGGCTTTAGTAGAAGCCGAGCATAAATTAGCAGGCATGACGTTAGTCGGTGCAAGTATTGCACATGAAATAAGAACGCCTTTGCAGTCAGTTGATGCCGCTATTGATAGCTTTAAAGAGTATTTTCCCGTACTTTTGGAAGCCTATGAGTTAATCGATAAAACTAAACTTACCCGTACACTCAAACCCAGTACGATTAACTTCTTACAGAATACTTTAGATACCATGAGGCGAGAGATACAACTTGCATCTTTAGTCATCAATTTATTACAGGAAAATTTAGTTTTAGAGCATACCGTACGCCGGGGTAATAGTTTACCATCTGAGTTTTTTTTCATTAGAAATAGTGTACATGAAGCTCTAGAACGCTATCCTTTTAAACTAGGACAGCGGGAGCGTATTAATTGGCAATCCAGCCTTGACTTTAAGGTACAAGGGAAGGAGCTATTAATTATTCACATACTGTTTAATCTGCTTAAAAATGCGTTACATCACATTGCCGTAGCCGAAAATAGAATCGCAGGCAAAAAAGGAGAAATTAGTATTTGGCTTGAGTTAGGTAATCCTTATAATAAGCTATACTTTAAAGATACGGGTACAGGCATAACCGCTGATAAGCTTCCCCGTATATTCGAGCGATTTTTTACGCAAACGGAACATGGGGCCGGTATTGGTTTAAGTTATTGCAAAATGGCCATGGAAACATTAAAAGGCAGTATAATCTGCGAGTCCGTTGAAGGACACTATACTTTATTTATTTTGACTTTTCCTCATCTAGTGGAAAATTCGCGCAAGAAGCGTTAAGAGACAAGGATATGAGAAATCTAAAAATTAGTTTGTGCCAACACCCTACTACAGTGGTTTTTATTGATGACAATCAGGATTATTTAACAAACCTTTGCACACGTTATAATGAGTTAATACCCTATATTGCGTTTAGCAACTCTAATGAAGCCCTGCATTACTTGAATGAAACCTACCAGCATTCATCTTTTATCAGCCGCTATGTAGAAAATCCTGAAGATGGTGTAGTAGACCAGCTAAGTTCAAATCTTAATATCCGCTCTTTACGTAATGAAGCCTTGCTTCCTAATCGTTTTGCAGAAATCGCTGTCGTTGTCATTGATTATACCATGCCTGGCATGAACGGTATCAAATTACGTAAATTGATTAAAAACCCTAATATACGAGTGATTCTGTTAACTGGCGATGCCGATTATGATATTGCTATTAAGGAGTTTAACAATGGCACTATTAATAAATACTTCAAAAAAACGATGCCCAATTTACTCAATGAACTCCTGCAAGCTATTTATGAGCTTGAAAAACAATATTTTATTAGTCAATCAAATATAATTTTAAGCAATTCCAATTTTCAATTTTTAGAGGATGCTAAAGTTGCACAAATTTTTTATAAACTCTGTCAGGATAACCATATAGTTGAACATTATCTTCTCAATGATAAAGGCAGTTTTTTATTAATTGACTACTATGGCAAACCTAGGTGGCTTGCGCTTATGGATGAGGATGAATTACTAGATAATTACTGTAACACAGCTAAGAATTGTCCTGCCCCCGCTGCCATTATCAAGTCGCTAGAAAATAAAGAAAAAATTCCGCTATTCTATATGGAAAAGGATACTAAAATGGCGCCTACTGAATGGGAACCCTTTCTTTATACAGCAACTCGCTTAGAATCTATTAAAAATTATTATTACGCCTATATTCCTGAACTTAATACCTACGATAGTCGAACATTTAATGCACTATCTTATCAAGATTATCTGGCTAAGTTTTAGCTAGTAATAGATAAGGGTTTCCTTAACCAAATAATAGGCGCAACACTAAAGAGCTTTACATCAAAGAGTTGAGGTTCAGGCACCTGTGCCTCATGATTAGTACAAGTCAATGTATAGAGATTAGGTTGTGTACCCGCCTCTAATTTACGGATCAAAATTTGGCCTAAGTGGGTTTGAATAATGCAATTCAACCCGATAGCTTTATTAATAGCTTGCCCTGTAAGGCGGATGCCCGCTACGCAATCCCCTGGCTCAAAATAAGGACTAAGACCATCGTCATTAACAATGGCATCTATAGCCTCTATATGTAACTCTCTAAAGTAACGTAATTCTTTAACAATAGATTCCTCGTCAGCAACTAAGCTAGCATTACTTTGAGGGAACTGAGCTGTGGCCTTGTTTTCAACGATTAGATTAAAATCCCTAACCTCCGGCGGTGCATCACCTATTCCAAAAAGCAGCCACTGTAAACTGCATTGAATACCTTCTCGTGCATAAGCTTCTATCAGTTTTCGCGCCCCTTTTTCGGTTAACCCGCCGTACCGAGCATCTTCCCAATTTTGTAGGGTAGAAACTGTTAGCTCTAGATCTTTATGCCGTTTACTGAACTTATTTCTAGATAATCCCAGTATTTTATCGCGGATATAGCGCGCACGTGAGCCACGTGCTTCTTGTGAATCAGTGCTTTCCGGCCCTTTATCATTAGTCATAGTATTCCAAATTAAAGCAAAAAATCCATTTGTAAGCGATTGCTTACAAATTTTCAAGCGTTTATCTGATATTTTTTAAGCGTAAAATTGATTATTATTAAACAATATTGCGCTTAAGTATATTTGTTACTCAAATTAAGCGTAAAAACTAATAAACAAAAGTGTAGCAAAGATTTGAAGGAAGTGTAAGTGATGGCTCACATGAGGTTAAAGCAATTTTATAATGATCATCTTATCAAGGATATTTTAAGACAATTAGGTAATGTTGATCCAAGCAAAAGACATTTTGAAATCGCTGAAAAATTGTTTTTACGGGAGACTATAAGCCGCCAACTGTGTTTTACTGGCCAACTTACGGAAAATGAAGCTCTTTGCTTATTTTTGGCAGCAAAAGGTTTTAATGCAAAGCAGACGGCTGAGCAAATGAATACAACAATGTTAACAGTTTACTCCTATTGGAAAGAAATTAAGCGCAAACTTAAATGCAGTAGTATTGCACAGGCTGTTTACGAAGGAATATGTTTTGGTTATGTATCGCCAAAGCATATAGAAGGAGAAAACCCTAAAATTAGGGTATTAGATGAAACAGAGAAATGAAAGACAATGTTGCACTGAAGAATATTGTCAAGATAGCAGTAAGAATTTTGATCAGTTTATTTTTAATTAAAAGCAAGGGAGAAATGCCATGTTAGTACTTACAAGACGTATGGGTGAAACACTGATAATCGGTGATGATGTTACTATAACTGTTTTGGAAGTTAAAGGAAACCAAGTGCGGTTTGGTATCAATGCTCCTAAAGAAGTTTCAGTTCATCGCACCGAAATTTATCAACGGATACAGCAAGAAAAGTTATTTGAGCTAGCGCAAGATCAAGCACATTAAGAGTACTAAAAGGATTGCTATAGGAACCAGGTAAATGAATACATTAATTAAACATCGAGGTTTTAGTATACAGCCGGCAATTTTTACAACCCACAAAATAATGTCTCCCAGAGCTATTAGCCAAGCGATTAAACAACGAGACTCTAAAAATATGGACACAAGTAAGCTTAAAATTTTAGTCGTTGAGGATGATCCCATCAGCCAACGGGTTGCTCAACTGATGGTGGAAGCAAGCCGTTATGAGGTTGATATTGCCGCGACGGGTAAAGAAGCCTTAGGGCTTTTCTTAAAAAACCACTATGCCTTAATTTTGATGGATTACGGCTTACCTGATTTAACGGGTGTGCAAATTACTCGCCTTATGAGGGAAATTGAGCAAACAAAAGGTGGTCATACGCCGATTATCGCGCTAACGGCTCATAGTGAATTGGCTAAGCAAGCTTGTTTAGAGGCGGGCATGGATGATTTTACTACTAAGCCCATCAATCTTGAGACGTTTAATCGGCTTATCTGTCATTGGATAGAAAAATTAAAGTAGTGTTTTTTAGCGACGACCATCAAGTCATTGGAGAAATCAATAATGTTAGTAGAACGTATTTATATTCTAAACCCTGAGCTTACCCTTGTTCAATTAGCCGATGCTATTATGGAACGGTGTAATAAACTCCAGGCTTTAATCAATCTATGTCAGACTGAAGAGTTTACCGATTATACGCTAGAACACATTCACCATTATTTTTGGTTACAAAGCGGGCTCATGAGTGAACTCAAAGAGTTATGTGAGGTTTTTAGTAAAAAGACGCTGGCCATTGCATGCTAATTTAAATGAATTGTAGCAAAAATACTTGGCAAAAGCGGGGATTAAGATCATTAAAGATAGCTAGTTTGAGAGCTTGATAGCGCGTAAACTGGCTGTTTTGTTCTACATAGATTGCTTGCGGTTATTAATTCAAATTTTGGTGATACCCTCCATTTCTATGAGGGGTATTAGGAGTGTGAGATGATTTTTTAGGGCTTTCGCTGACATTAGTGTGGGCAGCAATGAATAAATCATTAGCGCCAATAAGACAGCCACGGTTTTTTAACTCGGCCCGCAATTGACCATAATAAAAGCTGCAAGCTTTTGTATAGGGAAAGACGAGTAAGTGTGACAGCAATACTGCTAACTTTAATTGGTTTTGTGTTTAGTGGCTACTGACTGCAACGCCGTACGGAAGTTCAGAATGTCCAATAGCAGAAATACCCACTTGATGCTGCTGTTCTTCTAGTAGAGCCAGTTTTTCATAATAGGGCTTTGGACACTCATTCATCAAGCAAATACAAATATTGGTATCTAGCATGTACTTCATTTGAAAAAATCCCGTGTCTGTGAAGGTAAATCTTCTCGTTCTGGAAATTCTCCCTCTAGCGCTTGCATAGCTTTATAAACATGGGGCCAGGTTTTTTTGATAGGCTGTAGCATAATTGCATTGCCTAAGCGAGTGACAGCCACCTCATCTCCTTCAATTCTAAATTCTTTGGGCAACCTTACGGCTTGACTACGACCATTCATAAATACTTTTGCTGTTTGAATGTTAGACCTCTTTAAGTGTGAAGGTATGTATTTATAAGTATATATTATATGAAATTTTCAGCTATCAAGTTATTAATTAGAGCTTAGAACTAAGATTAATAAAGGTGATCTAAATTCATTAATTTTTTATAAAGTTCTAGCTTTTAGCTTTAATACTTTAACTATAGGTTATATTTTTAATTTGGACGGGGTTTTATAGCTAAATTTGTACTTAACTGGCTTATTCAGAAGTTGATAACTAATTTTTTGCATAGTTTAATTAGCTCTGCGATAAGAAATGTAAATCCGCTTGCCTAAGAACCGGGCAATATGCTTAACTTGTGTATTACTATTAACTAACTTAAGCAAATAAAATGGGGTTTTATACAGTTGTTTTAGGATTAGGTAAAACGGGGCTAAGCTGCGTACGTTATCTAATTCGTCAAGGTAAGGCTGTTATCGTCATGGATAGCCGCGAGCAGCCACCGCAGCTTGCTGCATTGCAGCAAGAATTTCCCTCGGTGCCCGTTTATCTAGGCGAGTTTGACCAAGAGGTGTTAGCCGCCGCCGATGAAATTTTGGTTAGCCCGGGTATCGGCTTGCAAGAACCCGCCATTCAACAACAATTATTAGCCAATAAATCGGTCCTTGGCGACATAGAACTTTTTGCCAGAGCCGCCAAAGCGCCCATCGTGGCCATTACCGGTTCTAATGGTAAAAGTACGGTGACGACTTTATTAGGTGAGATGGTTAAACAGGCTGGATTACAGGTGCAGGTGGCAGGTAATATTGGCTTGCCGGTGTTGGATACCTTACAACAAGCTGTACCGGACTGGTATGTGCTTGAGCTTTCGAGTTTTCAGCTTGAAACTACAGTCAGCCTAAGTACCGCTGCTGCAACCATCTTGAATCTTAGTGAAGACCATATGGATCGTTATACAAATTTTGCGGCCTATAAAGCGGCTAAGCAGCGTATTTACCATGATTGTAAGCATAGGGTTTATAATCGGCAAGATAGCCACTCCCAGCCCGAGGACAAGATGGCAGCCAATAGCATAAGCTTTGGCCTAGATGAACCTACCGCCGAGAATCAATATGGCTTACTATACGAGCAAAATCAGGTGTGGTTAGTGAGGGGCCAAGAGAAATTATTAGCGGTTAGCCAATTAAAGTTAATAGGTAAACATAACTGGGCCAATGCGCTGGCAGCGTTAGCGTTGGGGGAGGCGATGGGCTTACCTTTGCCAGCCATGTTAGCTACCTTAACCCAATTTCAAGGTCTGGCGCATCGCTGCGAATGGGTGGCCAATATACAAGGTGTGCAATGGTATAATGATTCTAAGGCTACTAATGTTGGCGCCGCAATCGCAGCCATTGAAGGATTGGGCCAAACCATTGCCGGAAAATTGATTGTATTGGCAGGCGGAGTAGGGAAGGAGGCTGATTTTTCTCCTCTACGGCAAGCCTTTGCCGATTATGTACGTGCCGTGGTATTATTTGGCGCCGATGCACCCCAGATTGCTAAAATTATTCCCTCTAGCGTATTGCACATTAAGGTCAACGATATGTCTGAAGCCGTTGCTATCGCCAAGCAACAGGCTGAGTGCGGTGATGCTGTTTTATTGGCGCCGGCCTGTGCTAGTTTTGATATGTTTAATAATTTTGAACATAGAGGAGAAGTTTTTAAAACATTGGTAACAAGATTAGTATGAGTAAAAAAATTAAACAAAAGCGACGTCATATAGCCCTGTTTGATCCCTGGTTTGTGTTTGCGGTGTGTGGTTTACTTGCCATAGGCTTAGTAATGGTAACCTCGGCTTCCATGGCCATGGCCGATAGACAATATCATGATGCCTTTCATTTTGCGGCCCGCCAAGCCATTTATCTGGGTTTGGGGCTGTTGTTTGCGGCCATTATTTTACGCATTGACACTTGGTTTTGGCAAAAAACTGGTGGCTTTTGGTTGTTAGCAAGCCTTGGGGCTTTATTTTTAGTACTGATCCCTGGGATTGGTCATCAAATCAATGGCAGTATGCGCTGGATAGGCATTGGGCCTATAGGTATGCAGGTGTCAGAACTGGCCAAGCTGGGGATGATCATTTATCTGGCAGGCTATTTGGTGAGAAGACGCGAGGAAGTACAAACTCAGGTGAGTGGTTTTATTAAGCCAATGGTTTTACTTGGCCTCGTCGGTGGCTTATTATTATTAGAACCCGACTTTGGGGCTACGGTGGTGATTACCGCAACCGCTTTGGGCATGTTGTTTTTGGCAGGTGTACAGTTACGTCAATTTATCTTTCTGTTATTGTTGGTAGGAGTTGCCCTGGCTTTACTTGCTGTTTCTGCGCCTTACCGTATGCAACGATTAACCTCTTTTTTAAATCCATGGGCCAATCAGTTTGACTCGGGGTATCAGTTAACTCAATCTTTAATTGCCTTTGGCCGCGGTGGATGGTCTGGGGTAGGGCTTGGCAATGGGATTCAAAAATTATTTTATTTACCCGAGCCTCATACCGACTTTTTATTTGCGGTGCTGGCAGAAGAATTAGGCTTAATCGGTGTGTTAGTGGTGATAAGCCTGTATATTATTTTAGTGGGCCGCGCTTTATGGATAGGTTATCAGGCGCAAAAATTGGAAGAATATTTTGCGGCTTATTTGGCTTATGGATTAGGCTTATGGTTAGGTATGCAGGCCATGATCAACATGGGCGTAAATGCCGGGGTATTACCTACTAAGGGTCTAACCTTGCCTCTATTAAGCTATGGTGGTAGCAGTATGCTAATCATGTGCATGGTGTTAGCCCTATTGCTGCGGATTGACCACGAGGTTCGTATTTTAAAACATGGGCGCTTTTAACATGCTGCCGCAAAGTGCAAAGAATAAGCGGGTATTAATCATGGCAGGGGGTACCGGTGGGCATATTTTCCCCGGGCTTGCAACGGCTAAAGCCATGCAGCAAGAGGGCTGGCAGGTTACTTGGCTAGGCGCGGTAAATGGTTTAGAATCAAAGTTAGTGCCCGCTTGCGGAATTACTTTACATACCTTATCGGTTCAGGGCTTACGCGGAAAAGGCGGGTTGGGTTTATTAGCCGCGCCTTGGCGCTTAGTAAAGGCAGTCTATCAAGCTTGGCGGTTAATCAAACAATTGAATCCCACGGTTGTAGTTGGATTTGGTGGTTATGCCAGCGGTCCTGGCGCAGTGGCCGCTTGGTTGTTACGTATTCCGCTTATTATTCATGAACAAAATGCCATTGCCGGCATGACTAATCGAATTTTAGCTAAAGTTGCCCAGGTGGTTTTACAAGCCTTTCCAAATACCTTTACCGAATCGGTGCAAGCCGTCACGGTAGGCAACCCCATTCGTAAAGAATTACTGCTATTACCCTCTCCAGCAACCCGGATGTTAAACCGTAGTAAGCCATGGCGTATATTAGTCATGGGAGGGAGCCGAGGTGCTATGGCACTTAATAAAGCGGTTGTGGAAGGAATGGCCTTGCTTGCGCCGGAATTGCGACCAGAGGTTTGGCATCAGACTGGCGAAGCCCATTTTTTAACCACTCAAGCCTATTACCAATCTAGGTCTGTGGTTGCAAGAATAGAGCCTTTTATTGATAATATGGCAGAAGCTTATGCCTGGGCCGATTTAGTTATCTGCCGAGCGGGAGCCTTAACCGTGAGCGAATTAGCCGCCGTGGGAATGGGTAGTATGTTAGTGCCTTATCCCTATGCCGTAGATGATCATCAAACGGCTAATGCCAAATTTTTAGTGCAAAGAAAAGCCGCGATAATAGTACCGCAAACAGAGTTTTCCCCTGAGCAATTTGTTAATTTATATCAAGCGCTAGTAGCCAACCCCAATGCCTT
>Ga0182739_1000536_pt1 | contig 47398 bp, 51 predicted proteins | sample eDN5th30CBELigBY_FD_128873 | JGI IMG/M metagenome (GOLD analysis project Ga0182739, IMG submission 128873) | Enriched backyard soil microbial communities from Emeryville, California, USA - eDNA 5th pass 30_C BE-Lig BY (version 2) (version 2) | ecosystem: Environmental > Terrestrial > Soil >... | reverse complement strand
TTCTCCGGCGTTGCTCGCTGCGGTCGGTATCTTAGGATACCGCCCTTACTCGCGCCTTGGAGAATACGAAAAATCACCTCGAACTTTTTCAAGGAACTAACCTAACACGACATTAGGGCGTGTTTACGAATTTTGAAGGCTAGATGAAAGCCACCCTGACAGCCCTTGGGGATGTCGCCGCCGTCGGGTCGTTCCGCAAACGCCTGCTGGAGGAGCCGCTCGAAGCGGTGATCGATCCCGAACTGATCGACCTGCTTCGCGCCTCGGACGCCTGTATCGCCAATGTGGAATGTGTGCTGACCGGGGTGGAGACGTTCACGATCCCCGGTTACGGCCTGCGGACTTCGCCCCGGCTTGCACCGACGTTCCGCGCCCTGGGGATCACGATCGCCACCCTCGCCAACAATCATATCCGCGACGTGGGCGACGCCGGGGTGCTCGACACGATCCGCCATTTGCAGGCGGCGGGAATGGCGACCTGCGGAGCCGGGGAGAACGTGCGCGCTGCATCGGCCCCGCTCTATTTCAGCGCGGGAGGGCTCCGCTTCGGACTGCTCGCCGTGGCGGAGCGGGAAGACAACCTTGCTGACGAGGAGCGGGCCGGGTCCGCCTTCTTCCAGCCGGAAACCTGGGCGGCCGACATCGCCGGTCTGCGCAGGAACTGCGATGTGGCGCTGGTGAGCGTTCATGCCGGGCACGAGTTTGCGCCGGTGCCTTCACCAAGGATTCGCGCGGCGTGTCGTGCGGCGGTCGATGCCGGTGCGGACGTGGTCCTGGGGCACCACCCCCATGTGCCGCAGGGGATCGAACGCAGGGGCGGCGGCGTGATCTTCTACAGCCTCGGCAATTTCTGTTTCGATTCCGACTATGTCTGCGGTTACAACGGGTGGGAGATCGGGCTGGTTCCCGAAATCACCTTCTCCGGCGGGCGGATCGACTTCACGGTCCACCCGGTGCGGATCGGGCGCGAAGGGTCGGTATCCCTGCTGCGGGGCGATGAAAGGGAGGCGTTTCTCAAACGGCTCAACCACCTCTGCCAACTCGTCGCCGACGATGCCGCCTTTGCAGCGGCGTGGAGAAACCATGTGCAATGGCGCTTCGAGCGGGACTACCTGCCGCATCTCGAGCGGTTGGGCGAACGGCTCGGCGGCGACGAAAGCCGACGTTACAGCCGGTTTTACCGGAATTATTTCCGTTGCCCGACCCACCAGGAACTGATCGCCGACTATCTTTCGCAATCAATGCGCAGCGAGCCGTTTTCCGCGACAAAGTAGGCTCGCCTTGTGCCGCCTTCGGTGGTTTGCTGGAGGGACAACTTTATGGCGACCATCGACTGGAACCACTGGACCCCCCGCGAACGGGCCGTGCTCTGCTTCATCCGCAGGGGGGATGAAGTGCTGCTGATCCTGAAAAAACGGGGCCTGGGCGGCGGCAAGATGAACGCGCCGGGCGGCAAGATCGAGCCGGGCGAAACCGCGCGCGACGCCGCGATCCGCGAAACGCAGGAGGAAGTCGGCCTGACGCCGCTGGAACCCGAGGAGCGCGGCGAACTCTTCTTCCAGTTTACCGACGGCTACAGCCTCCACTGCCGGGTCTTCACCGCCAACGGATGCGAAGGGACGCCGATCGAAACCGACGAGGCGACGCCGTTCTGGACCCGTTTGAGCGAAATCCCGTACGACCGGATGTGGGCCGATGACCGCGTCTGGCTCCCCGAGATGCTCGCGGGCCGCCGCTTCCGCGGTTACTTTGTTTTTGACGACGAGACGATGTTGAGCCAGAAGCTCGACCTTTTGCCAGCGGCGGAGCCCGAGGCCGCGCTGCCGAAGGAGGCGTGTTCCAACGGATGACCGCGCCGCGTCGCAGGGCGGTGGTGGCCGGGTGCGGCTTTGTCGGGTTGCAGGTGGCGCGCCAACTTGATGCGCTCGGCTGGGAGGTGACCGGGCTGACCCACGGGGAGGCGTCGGCGCGCGCGCTCGCTGGGGAGCGCTTCCCGGTCGTCCCGCTCGACATCACCGATCGCCCCGCACTGGCCTCCTTGAAAGAGGGCGGGCCATGGGACGCCGTGGTCGGTTGCGTCAGTTCCGGGCGACAGGGTGCGGCGGTTTACCGGCAGGTCTACCTGGAAGGGACGCGCCATCTTCTCGAAGAACTGACTCCCGCACGGTTCGTTTTTTCCAGCAGCACCTCCGTTTACGCACAGACCGACGGCTCAGTCGTGACCGAAACGAGCGAAACCGCTCCCACGCGGGAAACCGGACAGATCCTTCTCGACGCCGAAACGCTGGTAACGGCGGCGGGGGGAAACGTCGTCCGGCTCGGCGGGCTTTACGCCCCGGGGCGCTGGGCGTTGCTGGAGCGGTTTCTCGACGGGCGGGCCGTCATGGAGGAAAGCGGGAAGCGCTACATCAACCAGATCCACCGCGACGATGCCGCCGCCGCGCTCGTCTTCATGCTGACCGGAGCCGGGGGCGGCGCGCTCCCTCCCGGGATTTACAACGCCACCGACGGCTCCCCCTTGACGCAGCGCGAAGCGTACACGCTCTTTTCCGATCTTTTGGGAAAACCGTTGCCTCCTTCCGGCCCGATTGACTGGAACCGGAAACGGGGCTGGAGCAGCAAGCGGGTCGGCATCGGCAAGCTCCTCGCGGCAGGCTGGCGGCCCCAACACCCGGATTGCCGAAAGTTTCTTTGACGTGATAGGATCGCACCATGGCGACGACACCCCCTTCCACCCACCGATGCCTTGAACAGCAACGCCTCTTCCGCGAAGTGCGCCGGGAAGAGAACTGGAAACGGTGGGGCACCTACCTTTCCGAACGCCAGTGGGGGACGGTGCGCGAGGATTACTCCGACAACGGCGATGCGTGGCGGAGTTTTTCGCATGACGAAGCCCGCAGCCGCGCCTACCGCTGGGGGGAGGATGGCCTCCTTGGGTGGACCGACCGCGAATGCCGCCTCTGTTTTTCCACCGCGCTCTGGAACGGCAACGACCCGATCCTCAAGGAACGTCTCTTTGGCCTTTCCAACCCGGAGGGAAACCACGGCGAGGATGTCAAGGAGTGCTACTACTACCTCGACGCCACGCCGACCCATTCATACGCCCGGGCGGTCTATAAATACCCGCAACGCGCCTATCCCTACAACGACCTCGTCGCCACCAACGCCCGGCGCTCGCGGGAGGAGCCGGAATACGAAGTGGAGGATACCGGCGTTTTCGCGGGGAACCGGTACTTCGATTTCCAGGTGGAGTACGCCAAGGCCGCGCCGGAAGACCTCCTCATCCGGTTGACGGCGACCAATCGCGGCCCGGAAAAGGCGCAGCTTCATCTCCTGCCGATGCTCTGGTTTCGCAACACGTGGGTCTGGGGGAAAACCTATGCCAGCCACGAACAGAAGCCGCGGCTCGGGTACAACGCCGCCCTGGAGGGGATCGAGGCGGTTCACCCGACCCTCGGGCGTTTTCTTCTGCTGGCCGAAGGGGGAGGGGAGTGGCTCTTCGCGGAAAACGAGACCAATCACGAGCGGCTCTCCGGCAATCCCAATGCCACCCCGTACCCGAAGGATGCGTTCCACCGTTACGTCATCTCGGGCGAGAAGGAGGCAGTCAACCCGGAGCGGGTCGGCACCAGGGTGGCGCTCTGCCGGGAACTGGAGCTTGGCGCGGGAGAAAGCATCACGCTCCGCCTGCGGCTGGTCCGCCTGAAGGACGAAGGGGAGGAACCGGCGGATGCATCTTCGCTCATGGCTGCGGGTGCGAAGCAGTGGTTTACCGGTTTTGATGACGTGATCGCCACCCGGGTCGAAGAAATGAACGCATTTTACGACCGGAAACTCCCGGCCTGTTCGCCGGAGCAGGGGGAGATCGTCCGCAAGGCCTACGCGGGATTGATCTGGTCCAAGCAGTTTTATTACTACGTGGTGGAGGAGTGGCTCAATGGCGACCCGAACCTGCCGCCGCCGCCCCCCGGTCATCGCCACACGAGAAACAGCGACTGGCGTAACCTGTTCAACCGCGACGTGATCTCCATGCCGGACAAATGGGAATACCCTTGGTACGCGGCGTGGGATCTCGCCTTTCACCTGGTGCCGTACGCCCGGATCGACGGCGACTTTGCCCAGCGCCAGTTGCAACTCTTTCTGCGCGAGTGGTATATGCACCCCAACGGGCAGATCCCCGCCTATGAGTGGGACTTTTCCGACACCAACCCCCCGGTCCATGCCTGGGCCTGCTGGCGGGTTTACAAGATCGCCGGGCGCGACAACGGGCGCGATCGCGGCTTCCTGGAACGCTGCTTCCAGAAACTCCTGCTCAACTTTACCTGGTGGATCAACCGGAAGGACATTGCAGGGAAGGAGATTTTTTCAGGCGGCTTCCTCGGGCTCGACAACATCGGCCTCTTTGACCGCTCCCGCCCCCTTCCCGGCAACCAGCCGCTCGAACAGGCCGACGGAACCGCCTGGGTCGCCTTTTATTGCGGCACGATGCTCTCCATTGCGCTGGAACTGGCATGCGAAAACCGGGCCTACGAGGATATTGCCTCGAAATTTTTCGAGCACTTCATCGCGATCGTCGACGCCATGAACGAGATCGGCGGGCAGGGGTTGTGGGACGAGGAGGATGGCTTCTTCTACGACCGGATCGCCATCGACGGGCGGACGCTTCCGATCAAGGTCCGTTCCGTCGTCGGGTTGATCCCGCTTATCGCTGTGGAAGTCGTTGATGAACCGTTGATGGGCCGCTTCCCCGGGTTTGCCAAACGGGCCGCCTGGTTCCTGCGGCACCGCCCCGATCTCGCCGCCCACATCTCCTATCTTTCGAAGACCCATACCGCCCCGACGCAGGGCGAGGAGGGGCAGGAGGGGGCGGCGAGCGGCCATCGCCGGATGCTGGCGGTCATCTCGCGCGAGCGGCTCCTTCGCGTGCTCGCCTACATGCTGGATGAGGACGAATTCCTTTCGCCCTACGGCATCCGCTCCCTTTCCCGGCGCTATGAGGCGGAGCCGTACCAGCTTCAGGTCGACGGGACCTGCTACTCCATCGGCTATGAGCCGGGGGAATCGCGCACCGACATGTTTGGCGGCAACTCCAACTGGCGCGGCCCGATCTGGTTCCCGCTCAACTACCTCTTCATCGAAGCGCTGGAGCGTTACCACCATTTTTACGGCGATTCGCTGAAGGTGGAGTGCCCCACCGGCTCAGGCCAATGGATGACGCTCGGCGAGGTGGCGCGGGAACTCGCGCGGCGGTTGACACTCCTTTTCGAACGCAACGGCCAGGGGCGGCGTCCGCTTTACGGCGACGGTCCGCTGGCGGAGGCCTATGCTGGCGATCCGCATTGGAAAGACCTCATTCTGTTCCACGAGTATTACCACGCCGAAACCGGAGAAGGGCTCGGCGCAAGCCACCAGACCGGCTGGACCGCGCTGGTCGCCCGCTGCTACGGCATCGCCCACGGCATCGGCGAGTAGTCCCGGTGGGAAAAGAAGTCCAACGCCATGGACGACGCGGAGGTCGTCCCAGCACCTTTGTCCCGACGCCGAAATGTCGCGATCCCCGGCGGCCCTACGGGATCACTTCGACCGGCGTACCGAGCGCGACATTGTTAAAGTACGCTTCGGCCATGAAGTCGGGCATCCGGATGCAGCCGTGGGAAGCCGGGTAACCCGGCAGGAAGCCGGCGTGCAGCCCGGTCGCCCCGACGATCCGCATGAAGTACGGCATCTTGGCGCCGTCGTAGCGGGCGTTTTTCGGTTTGGGATCGCGCGCGGACGAAATGTTCGCCTGGATGATCTCCCCGGTCACCTTGTCGACATAATCGCCGTAGAGGGAAGAGACGTGGTCCTTGCTCTTCTGGATCACCTTGAACTTGCCGATCGGCGTGTCGTACCCCTCGCGCCCGGTGGAGATCGCCGAGACGCCGACCAACTGGTCGGCCTTGTAGAAGTAGGCGCGCTGTTCGGTCAGGCTGATGACGATGCGGGGCGGCCCGCTTAACCCATCCCCGTCCCAATAGGAGACGTTGTCAAAATTGGCGCGCTCCTGCCGGGGCGCTGAGACAATGGAGCCGTCGTCGCCCAGATAGAGCGTGTCGCGTCCCAGACGCGGGTCGGAACTGGCACAACCCCCCAGAAACAGGGCGGCGCTGACAATGAGAAGAAAAGACCTGGCGACCATGAGCGAGAAACGTGATTAAACCTCTGCAAAAAGCGATACCCTTCCGGCAGCAGATTTCAAGCCTGGCTTGGCTTGAGATCGGCGAAGATCCGGTTCGCTTCGTCGAGCGTCTCCTTGCTCCCGATGTCGAACCAGATTCCCGGAATTTCGTAGGTATGCACGGGGGTGCGGGTGTAGAGCCACTGGATGAAACGCCCCGGCTGGTCGGGGTTGTTTCCGGCGGCGATGTAGGTGGCGAACATATCGACGGTCCGCCGGGAAAAATAGTAGAGCGCGATGCCGGTGCGGGTGCTCTTGGGGTCCGCCGGTTTTTCCTCGAAGTGGGAGATGACCCCGTCTTCGTTGGTTTCAATCGCGTTGTATTTCCTGATCTGTTCGAGATCCCCGACATCGTAGGTGGCGAGGACCGCCTCCTTGCCCTTGGCAAACTCCGCAAACCCTTCCAGCGACTGGCTGAAAAGGTTGTCCCCGGCAACGACCACCAGGTCGGAAGCGGCGAGCGATTCGCGCGCGATGACGAGGTTGATGTCGCCGATCGCCCCGAGCTTGTCGCTGTCGTCCTTGGAACCGTCGTTGATGATCTTGAAGGAGAGGCGTTGTTCGCGCTGGGCGTAGTCGTCGGCCCACTTCTGGAAATCGGCGGCAAACTTGTCGTTGGTGACGACGTAGACATTTTCGACATCCGGGATCGGGGCAAGATTGTCGATGACCCATTCGATCATCGGCTTTCCGGCAACGTCGAGAAGCGGCTTGGCGCGGTTTTTGGTGAGCGGATAGAGACGGGTGGCGTACCCGGCGGCGAGAATGAGGATGTTCATGTGCGGTTCGAAGAAAGCGGTAGGAAAGAGGGTCGGCGGAAAAATCGGGCGGCTGCGCGGCGAGGCGCTATCGTTTGGCTTTCGCCGTGCGCGGCTCGTCGCGGGTCTGGCTTTCCGCGGACCCTGCATCGTCCATCTCTGACACGTCTTTGTCAATGAGAGTGATCAGGTAGTTGCTCAGGGAACGGCGATCCTGTTTGGCGCGTTGTTTTGCCTTCTCCAGCAGGTCTTCCGGGCAACGGAAGGCGGTATATTTGCTACTCATGGCTTCTCAAAAAGGTGGAAAAAGGTGAAAGGAAGATTGAAAACGGGTGACAAACCGTCCGGGAAAGCCGGTATACGCGACGAAGGGGCTTTCCGGACTGCTTTCAGCCCGAAAGCAGGTGATAAAAGGGGAGTCAACTCCCGTTTAACTGGATGCTAAACAAACTGCCAAGCCTTGTGCAAGCTTTTCGCGTCCTAATCGGCTTTCCCGGGGCCGGATGTGCCCGAAACGCGGTAATTTTCGACAAAATCACGGTGAAAACGATCGTATTCCCCCTTTTCCAGAGCCTCGCGGGCCTGCCGCATCAGGTTCAGGTAAAAGTGGAGATTGTGAAGCGTGATCAGCCGCAGCCCGAGGATTTCCCCCGCCTTGACGAGGTGGCGCAGGTAGCCGCGCGAGAATTCCCGGCAGGCGGGGCAGGCGCACCCTTCTTCGATCGGCCCCTTGTCAAAGGCAAACGAGGCGTTTTTGAGGTTGAGCGTCCCCCGTGCGGTGAACGCGGTGCCGTTGCGGGCGATGCGCGTCGGCAGGACGCAGTCGAACAGGTCGACGCCCCGGGCGATCATTTTCAGCATCTGCGGCGGCGTGCCGAGGCCCATGGCATACCGGGGCTTGTTGGCGGGGAGGTACGGTTCGCTCGATTCGATGGCGGCCATCATCTCCTCCTCCGGTTCGCCGACGCTGACGCCGCCGATCGCGTACCCTTCAAAGTCCATGGCGACGAGCGCCTGGGCGCTTTTTCGGCGGAGCGCTTCGTAGGTCGCCCCCTGGACGATGCCGAAAAGGGCTCCCCGGCGCTTGCCGTCGGCGTCGCGGGCGGCGGCCCAGTCGCGGCACCGCTGCGCCCATCGCAGCGTCAGGTCGAGACTGCGGGCGGCGTAATCGTATTCGCACGGGTAGGGAGGGCATTCGTCAAACGCCATCGCGATGTCGGAACCGAGGGTCGCCTGGATCTCCATCGCGGTTTCCGGCCCGATAAAGCAGGGCGCACCGTTGAGGTGGCTGCGAAAGTGGACCCCTTCCTTGGTGATCTTGCGCAGTTTGGCCAGCGAAAAGACCTGAAACCCGCCGCTGTCGGTCAGGATCGAGCGATCCCACCCCATGAACGGGTGAAGGCCACCGAAGTGTTCCATCACCTCCAGCCCGGGGCGGATAAAGAGATGATAGGTGTTGCCGAGGATGATCGGCGCGCCGAGTTCCTTGAGTTCCCGGGGGCTGACCGCCTTGACGCTCCCCTGCGTGCCGACCGGCATGAACATCGGCGTTTCAACGGTGCCGTGCGGCGTGGTGAGGCGGCCGCGGCGGGCCTTGGTGGCGGGGTCGGTGGCGAGGAGTTCAAACATCGGGTTTTTTGGGATCAATAGAACTGGTCGATCTCTTTGAGCATCCGCTTCACGTGGCGGTGTTTCTTGCGCGGTTTGAGGACGCGGTAGCTCTTGCGGACATCGCCCCACTCGAGAATTTCGATGGTGACCCGGCGGGTCGCCCAGCGGTTCATGGCGTGGCGGCTCGGCATGTAGAGGTCGATCGTATTGGTTCCGGCCAGCGCCCAGCCGTAGTCGTCGACTTCCCGGATTTCGCCGGTTTCGACGATGCGGAAGCGGGTTCCCGCAGGCCAGCGGGCCCAGTCCGCGGCGGCACTCTTGACCTCCTGTTCATAGCGGAGTGTCGTCCCGAGCGCATTCCGCTGGCCGTGGCGGCGGTGATCGCGCTCGGTATGGGTATAGGCCGTCGTCCGGACGCTCTGGAACGTGGTCCGAGCCAGCGGTTTTTCATACGGCGGCAGCCTGCGGGTGGCGCAGCCGCCGAAAAGGAGCAGCGAAAAGAGAAGCAGAAACGAATGGCGCACGGCGGCGTACGGTAGGGAAAAGAGCCCCCGAAGGCAAGGGAGCGGTTGGAGAAAACTGGAGCCATTCCCGGGGGGGCGCGTTCCCGTGTTGCCCCCCGGTTGCCCCGGAGTTATTCCTTTCATGAGGGGATTGACTTGGAACAGCCAGCGTGGGTTTCTGCAATATGTTTAAGATAAGAGAAGCGATAGACTATGATCCGAAGGCGCGCCAAGCCTATCAGAGGCATTTGCAGGAAATCTCAAAACGGGTGCCTTTGAATCTGTGGAGATACTTTGCCGGAGATTTCTTTCACGACGGCAGCATCAGTGAGATTAAACTGGACCTCGAAATGGGGCGGATTTCCATGGAGATCAATTGTCCCAATATCACTCGAAAGATTGAAGGGGAGGATGAATATGTCAATGTGGACTTTCTTTGCACGTTTCAAACGGTGGTGGATTTTCGAATGGGGTTTCGCGACACCAGGGAGATTGAGACTTTCAGAAGACCCTGTTTTGGCTATCTATGGGCGGAGCTATGTGGAGAAGTGGAAGTGCTCGAAAAGCTGAAAGCCGAGCACGATGAAGACTTTTATTCCCTGGTGATTTTAACCAATCCCAACGAGGAATATCTCTCTTTTATTTTTTCGGGCTTCAGCATTGAGGCCAAGGAGCCATGCGCCTATGCCTTGATGCAAGCCAATCCGTTGTTTACCATTCCATTGTATGAGCGTGACGAGACACGCCGGTTAAAATAGCTCCGACCTGGCGCTCACCGGTGAAGCGTCATCCCGAAGAGAGAGCGCCCGGTCCGCAGCCAGAGGGCGCCGACGAGGATCAGCGCGAAGGTGACCAGCAGGAGCCGCTGAAGCGTGAAGTAAACCGGCGGGGCCGGGAGCGAAAAGTGGAGTTTCCCGACCACGGCCGGCTTCGGGTCGTCGGGACGGGTGGCGACAATGCGGACCGTCGCGGAGGCGCTTTCGGGAATGCCGGTGATCCGCGCCTCGATTTCGGGGCCGTCGGTTTTGATGTCCGCCGTCGGGATCGGCACCCACTGGATATGCAACGCCCCTTCCTTCGTATCCCCTTCCTTGGGCGAGAGAAGGATCTGGCGGACCTCCAGCCGGTACTCCAGGTCGAGCGGGGTTCCTTCCCCGTCGGTCGGCGCTTTCCAGGTCATGGTGATGCTGGTGGGGCGGAGTTCGGTCACCTTCGGGGCGACGTTGATCGGCAGCGCGGTTGACTCGCCCTCCTTCCCCTCCGTACGCGCCGCGATGCGCGTCGGGGCCGGGGCGGGCTGACGGTCGCGATGCCGGATGATCTCCGCATGGAGGGGGATGGTGAGGACGTTGCCGACCGTTTCCAGCGTCACTTTTCCCGAAAGAGTCCCCGGCCAGGCGGGGGAGACCGCCACGGTGACGGTCTGCGACCCGGCGGGCGCGAGTTCAAAGCGTTCGGGCGAAGCGGTGAACGGCTCGGGCACGGCCACGGTGACCGGAGCCGGTGTGCCGCCCCGGTTTTCCACTTCGAAGGTGAGCGGGTGTTCCTTGCCGGTTTCGACCTCCCCCCAACTCAGTTCGCGCGGGGTCGCGACGAGCCGGGCGGCGATGGCATCGGCATGAAGGGTCACTTTCCTGGAGCGCTCGCCAAAGACCAGTTTGAGTTCGCCTTCAAACGCGGCGAGATCATCGGGCGGAAGGGTGAGCGCGATGCGGGTGCTCTCTCCGGGGCCGAGGGTCAGCGGTTCGGCGGGGAGGGCGAGCCGTTGCGACGCCGTTTCAAGCGCAAAGGTGCGCGGGGCGTCGGTCCGGTTGCGCAGCGCCAGGGTGCCGGTGCGCACGCCGGTTTCCGCAGAGGCGGCGAGGGTGATCTCGGTCGCTTCCGGCACGATCGGGAAAACGCCTTCGGCGAGGAGTTCGACGATCTTTTCGGTATGTTGCGGCATCCGCAACCGACCGTGGTAAGGCGCGTCCTCTCCGGCCCGGAACCTCAGGCGGACTTCCACGCTTTCCCCCCGGCCGAGATGGTAGTCGGCGGGTTCGATCTGCCACGGGGGATCGACTTCAAACGTGCCTTGGGCGATGCTCCCCCCGGCGTTGCGGATGGTGAGGGTGCGGCTCGTTTCGTCGCCGATGGCGATGGAGCCGAAACGGACCTGCCGGGGCATTTCGATCCTCGCCGGCAGGTCGACGATCGTCACCGTGATCGGCACCGGCGCGGAGCTTCCGTTATCGTCCACCGCGACAAACTGGAAGAGATCGGACTGGTCGCCCCCGGCTCCCATGGAGGCGGTATGCTCATAAACCAGCGTCGCCCGGTCGACATCGTCCTGGCGGATCGTGATCACCCGGCCCAGTTTCGGGTTCTGCCGAAGCCGGTAACGAATCTTCGTGCCGCGCCGCCCGTAGACCGTCAGCGGGATCTCCACCTGCGCCCCGGGGACGATGCGGGCCTCCTGCGGGACCCCCTGCGGCGGTGCGGCGAGGGACTGGGGAACCGCGAGATCGTCCTTCTTCCTTTTCTTGCTGGTGGGAACCGTCGGCAGGGTCAATTCCGCCCGCGCGACCGGCCCCGGGGAGAGAAGCAGGCCGACCAGCAGGAGCGCCCCGAGGAGCCGCCACCGCCTGAAACGCGGCGTTGGAAAGAGTTTTCGGTTGATCGTCCGTTGCGCTGACATTAAAGAAAATCGAAGGGAAGCGTAGGGAGAAAACATGGGAAAAGGCAAGCCAAGGCCGGTCCTTTTCCAAAACCTGTTTTTTTCTTACATTCTCACTGGGGAACGTTTAGCCTGCCTGCCACCCACAGTGACTCCCCCGGTTCACGTGTTTTTGCAATGAGATTTTTTTCCCGCTCCTCTTTCGGCATGGTTCCGGCGTTCTTCGCGCTGGCCCTTACCTTTGCCGGAACCCTCCCCGCCCATGCCGCCCTGCGCGGTCGACCGATGAAGCGCGCCAGTGAGTCGTTGCAGCGACAGGCTCCGCCCCAGGTTTCGCCGCGCATCCTGGAGGAAACGACCCCGGCCAACGCCCGGGTGGTCATCTCGTTGAGCAAGCAGCGCGCTTACCTGATGTCGAACGGGCGGGTGGCGATCGACTCCCCGGTTTCCACCGGAAAATCGGCCGGAATGACGCCGACGGGGGTCTTCAAGATCACGGAAAAGGATCGTGACCACCGTTCCAATATCTACGGCAATTTTGTGGATCAGCAGGGGCGCATCGTGCGTGGAGGGGTGAGCGTGCGGATCGACTCCGCCCCGAGCGGCACCCGGTTCGTCGGTGCGCCGATGAAGTATTTCATGCGCATCCACGGGGCGGTCGGGATGCACGTCGGCATCCTCCCCGGCTACCCTGCGTCGCACGGCTGCATCCGGATGCCCGAGAAGGTGGCCGAGATGATCTTCCAGCGGGTCAAGCTCGGGACGCCGGTGGAAGTGGTGCGGTAGAGGAGCGGAAAAGCGGGTGAACCCGAGGTCCAACGCCACGGTCGAGGCGGAGGTCGACCCTCCACGGCGCATTTGGGATCAACCCCTTTTTTTCTGCCGTGAAGGCGTGGCGTGCCGCAGCAGCTCTTCGGCGTGCGCCAGCGCGGAGTCGCTGGTGCCGCCGAGCATCCGGGCGATCTCTTCGACCCGTTGCGCTCCGGTCACTTCCGAAAGGGTCGAGAGGGTCCGCTCGTCGCGGATCTCCTTGTTGACGACAAATTGTTGCGAGGCCGCCGCCGCGACCTGCGGCAGGTGGGTGATGCAGAGGATCTGGTGCCGCTCGCCGAGCGAACGCATCTTGCCGCCGACGGTGTGGGCGATCTCGCCGCCGACGTTGGCGTCGATTTCGTCGAAGACGAGCAGCGCCACGTGGTCCTGCCCTGCCAGCGACGATTTCACCGCCAGCATGACGCGCGAAATTTCCCCGCTTGAGGCAATCGCCTTGAGCGGCTTGGACGGTTCGCCCAGGTTCGGCGCGAAAAGGAACTCGACCCGTTCCAGCCCATGCGGGCCCGGTTGCCCCAGGGCGATGAGGTCGATCGAAAACTCGGCCTTTTTGAACCCGAGATCGCGCAACTGCTCGCGGACATCGTTGCCGAGCCTGGGCGCGGCGGCGGCCCGTTTTTTGGAGAGCGCTTCCCCGGTTTTGAGCAGGGAGGCTTCGCCCTTTTTGATCGCTTCCTGAAGGCGGAGCAGTTCGTCGCCCCGCGACTCGATCTTGTGAAGCCGTTCGGCGGCATTGCGGCCAAAGGCGATCACCTCGTCGTAGCCGGGGCCGTACTTTCGCTTGAGGGTCTCGATCACGTTGACCCGTTCCTCGATCTGCGCAAGCTGTTCGGGGTCGAGGTCGAGCGCCTGGGCGTAGTCGCGAAGGGTGGCGGCGAGGTCGTCGAGTTCCGCCACGGCGGCGAAGTGGCGTTCGCTCAGTTCGGCGAGCGACGGGTCGAGCTTTTCGAGGTCGCGGAACGTCCGCCCGACTTCGTGAAGGCCGGAAAGGAGCGCTTCCTCGCTTTCGGTGAGCCGCCCGACGGCCTGGGTGGCCAGTTCAACGAGCCGACGGCTGTTTCCCGCGACCTGATAGCGTGCCAGCAGCCCCTCTTCCTCGCCGGGAAGCAACGCGGCGGTTTCGATCTCGGCGACCTGGTGGCGGAGCAGATCGGTCTCCCTTTCAAGGGCGGACTCGCTCGAATGGAGTTCGTCGTACTCCGCCCGCAGCGATTGCAGTTGCTGGTACTCGCTTTCAAAGGTTTCGCGCAGCGACAGGCAACCGGCAAAGGCGTCGAGCAGGTCGAGCTGTTTTTCCGTGGAGAGGAGCGACTGGTGATCGTGCGGGCCGTGGAGATCGACCAGCGACTCGCCCAGCTTCTTGAGGACGGAGAGGGTCGTCGGGCTGGCGTTGATGAACTGCCGGTTGGTTCCCGTGCGGGCGAAACTCCGCTTGATAATGAGAACCCCTTCTTCGCACGGCTCGACCCCCTGTTCCTCAAGCCAGGTATTGAGCGCGGCGGGGTCGGCGAAACCGCCGAGGTCAAAGATCGCCTCCACGGTGCAAAGGTCGGCCCCGGTGCGGATGAGCGACTTGTCGGCCCGTTCGCCGACGATCAGCTTGAGCGCGCCGATGATCATCGACTTGCCCGAGCCGGTCTCGCCGGTGACGGTGGTAAAGCCGGGCTGGAGGCACCATTGAAGTTCTTCAACGAGAGCCAGGTTGCGGATACGCAGGGAGGTGAGCGTTGCGGGCACGGTGCGAGAGTATGGGGGAGCGCTTTCTTTTTTCAAACCCGGAGTCGCGAGGCAAGCCGCTTTTTTCTTGGAAAATGAAGCTTTCAGAGAAGCGATCCTTTGAAGCATCATCGGCGGACTTGTGAACACCACCGCTTCCACCCTCTCCATCACCTTCCTGGGCACCGGCACCTCGCTCGGCGTGCCGGTGATCGGGTGCGGGTGCGAGGTCTGCACTTCCGCCGATCCCCGCGACCGGCGGACCCGTTCCTCGATCTATGTCGAGACGCCGGAGATGGCGTGGGTGGTCGATACCGGGCCCGATTTTCGCGCCCAATGCCTGCGGGAGCAGGTCCGGCGTGTCGATGCCGTCCTTTACACCCATTCCCATACCGACCATATCGTCGGGTTCGACGACCTGCGCCCGTTCTGTTTTCCGAGCCGGTGGCTGCCGGTCTACGCCGGTCCGGAGACGATGACCGACCTGCGGCGGGTCTTTGAATTCGCCTTCAACGGCGAGAATGTTTTCCCCGGCTACATGCACCCGGAACCGCGCGTGATCAACGGGCCGTTTTTCCTCGGGGAGACCCGCGTCGTACCGCTTCCGGCGGAGCATGGGCGTACGCCGGTGCTCGGTTTTCTCTTCGAACGGGAGGGACGGCGGCTGGCGGCTTATTTAAGCGATTGCAAGGCGGTGGCCGACGACGTGGTCGAGCGGATGCGCGGCGTGGAGGTGTTGATCGTCGACGCCCTGCGCCACCGGCTCCACCCGACGCACATGAACGTCGACGAAGCGCTCGCCCTTTCGCGCAAGGTGGGGCCGGGAGCCACCTGGTTGACCCACCTTTCCCACGAAGCCGGGCACAGGAAAACGGAGGAGGAGCTTCCTTCCGGCGTCAGGATCGCTTATGATGGGTTGAAACTTTCGTTTTGAACTTTGCTCCGGACCCCGGAGCGAAGCCCCCGTTTTTTTCATGATATTGAGAACCGCTTTCGCCTTTCTGCTGCTGGTCGCCTTCCTGACCGGGGAGGTGGCGGCCCAGCGCACGGCAGCACCGAAACCGGGGAGCGACGAGGCGGCCACGCTGGTGGTTTTCAATGAGAGCGACCCCTCTTCGGTCAACCTCGCCGCGAGCTACGCCGACAAGCGGGGGATTCCCTTTTCGCAGATGGTTGCGCTTGCCTGCCCGGCGAGCGAGGAGATCACGCGCGAGCAGTACGAGCAGACGATCGCCACGCCGTTGCGCGAAATGTTGGTGGCGCGCGGCTGGTGGAAGCTCGCCCCGGGTTCGGAAAAGGTGGTCGAAAGTTCGATCCGCTTTGTGGCATTGATGCGGGGGATTCCGCTCAAGATCGCCCCGATGCCCGAGCCGGGCCCTCGCGATTCCAGCCGGCAGGTGCCCCAGCCGTTTCGTCACAACTCGGCGGCGGTCGACTCGGAACTGGCGTGTCTCGGGATGGCGGTCCGCCAGATCACCGGCCCGGTCGACAATCCGTATTACGGCGCGAGGATGTCGCTCAAGGAGTTTTCGCACCCGGGGTTGCTCCTGGTCTGTCGTCTCGATGCCGCCACCCCGGCCACGGTCCAGCGGATGATCGATGACTCCGTGCGGGCGGAGAAGGAAGGACTTTGGGGATTTGCGTATATCGATTCACGCCATACGAAGGAGGGCGGGTTGCGCGTCGGCGACGAGTGGTTGCAGCGGATCGCGGATGAAGTGATGCGGGCCGGCATCCCGTGGGTCCACGAAAATACGCCCCAGCTTTTCCCTCGCCCCTACCCGATGCGCGATGCCGCCCTTTACTACGGCTGGTATTCCGGCCAGGTGCAGGGCCCGTTCGAGGAGCCCGGCTTCCGCTTTGCGCCCGGGGCGGTGGCGGTTCACATCCATTCCTTCTCCGCAGCCACCCTGCGCGAACCGCTCCGGAACTGGTGCGCGCCGTTGCTGGAGCGCGGGGCTGCGGCGACGCTGGGAAATGTTTACGAGCCGTATTTGCAGATGACGCCCGACCTCGCCCGGTTTCATCAACGGCTCCGCGACGGCGCGACTTTTGCCGAAGCGGCCTATGCCTCCCAGAAGGTGCTTTCGTGGATGACGACCTTTATCGGCGACCCGCTCTACCGGCCCTTCAAGGGATGGGCGAAGAAATCGCCGCCTGCCGGGAAGGAGGCGTACGGAGCCTACCGTGCGGGGGCTCGCCAGTGGTTTGGCGACCGGCGTTCCACCGGGGAGGCAGCGCTTGCCCGCAAGGGGAAGGAACTCAAGAGCGGCCTTCTTTTTGAAGGGCGCGCGGCGCTTCAGCTTTCGGCGGGCGACACCGCTGCCGCGCTGGCTTCGCTGGAGCAGGCCCGCCGCTTTTATTCCCAGGCCGGCGACCGGCTCCGCTGTTCGTTTCATGCCGTCGGGCTGCTCCTGAATCTTAAACGACCCAAGGAGGCGCTCGCTCTGGCCCGGAGCGAGATCGCCGCTTATCCCAACGAAAAGGCAACGGTGCTGCTCAAGGCGATCGTCCATCAGTTGACGACGCCGCCACCCACCCCGGCCCCCAACGCAGGAACGAAGGCCGCGCCGTAGCGCGCGAAAAAGAAAGTGGACGGCATGGAGCTATCTCTCCCTCCCGGCTCCCCGGCGCAGCGTTACCGGGAGTGGCGCGAAGCGTCCGCGCTTTCGGAGGCGGCGCGATCGTTGGAACTGGTCGGCGAGATGAGCGAGCCGGAGTTCCAACTCCGGTGGTTTTCCGGCGCGTACGGACGCTTTCTGAAGACGACGGAAGGCGAGTCGGTCGAGGTGGTGGATTTCGGCCGGTGGAACCCCGAAGCCGGGCCGACTTTTGTCGGGTGTCGGCTTCTTTTTGCCTCCGGCGAGCGGGAAGGGGAGATCGAAGTCCGGCTTGACGGCGGCGAATGGGAGCGCAATGCCGCCGAGTCCGCCGACTTTGACCGGGTGATCCTTCACGTCTTTGGCGGGGGCGGGGTGACCGGGCTGTGCCGCCGTGAAACCCGACGCCGGGAGGGCGGCATGGTGGCTCAGGTCGCCCTCGACGCGACGGAGGTCCGCCTGCGCGAACGCCCGGAGCCGCGGTCCCAGGCGGGGTTGCCGCTTTGGGAGGGGCTTTCCGCCGAAGAGGTCGCGGCCCGGCTGGAGGCGGCGGCGCATTACCGGCTTTTCGTCAAGGCGGACCGACTCTGGAAGGGGGTGCAGCGTTTCGGTCATCAGGAGGCGCTTTACCAGGCGGTGGCGGAGACGCTCGGCTATCGTTACAACAAGCTTCCGTTTCGACTCCTGACGCAACGCTTCCCGGTCGCCTTTTTAAGAAGGAAGCACCCTTCGGAGATTGAGACGCTCCTCTTTGCCGGAAGCGGTTTCCTCGGGGCGACCGATCTGGCCGCCTTTCCCGACGATACGCAGGGCTACCTGCGGGAGCTTTGGGAACGGTGGTGGCCGCTCCGTTCGTCGGTCGATCGCCTCGTGCTGCCCGCCGGGCTCTGGAATTTCAAGGGAGTGCGCCCGGTCAATCATCCGCAGCGGCGGGTGGCGGCGCTCGCCATTCTGGTGGCCAACTGGCCGATCGTCGAAAGCCTCGCCCCGGGCGGCGACCCGGAGACGTTGCGCGGCTTTTTCACCCGCCTGCGGCATCGGTATTGGGATCATCATTACACGCTGACCTCCCGCGCCAGCCGGGGGAGGATGGCCTTGATCGGCCCGGCGCGGGCGACGGCGATGCTCGCCAACGTCTTTTTTCCCGCCGTCATCCCCTCCGGTCCGGAGCATTGGAAAACCTACCGGGAACTTCCCGCGCCCGATTCCAACGAGCGGCTTGCCCGCGGCCTGAAACGGTTTTTCGGCACGGGCGGGGAGAGGTGGCTGCGGCGGATGGCCGATCAACAAGGGTTGCTGCAATGGATGGACGACCTTCCCTCCGACCCGGAGGCCGCCCGCGCGGCGTCGCGGCTTACCCTTTTTGCGTGATGGCGTGGCTGATCGCCACCTCCAGTTCGTCGACATCGTACGGCTTGGCGATGACGCCGCAGAAACCGTAATCCCGGAAGCGGCTCATGATCGGGTCCATCGCGTAACCGCTGGAGACGATGGCGCAGGCATCCGGGTCGATCTCCTTGAGCTTGCGCACCGCTTCCTTGCCGCCCATGCCGCCCGGGATGGTGAGGTCCATGATGACGACATCGTACGGTTCCCCGGCGGCTGCCGCTTCCTGGTAAAGGTGGAGCGCCGTCTTGGCGTCGAGCGCCTGGCCGACGCGGTAGCCGAGCGGGGTGAGCGCGTAGTCGACCAGTTCGCAGATGATCTCCTCGTCGTCCATGACCAGCACCTTTCCCTTGCGCCGCGTCGTCTTCGGCAGGGGGGCGGCTTCGGGGGTGATTTCGGCTTCCGAAGCGGGGATGTAGATGGAAAAAACCGCGCCCCGGCCCGGCGGCGAATCGACGCGGATCAGGCCATTGTGGTTCTTGACGATGGAGTACGAGGTCGCCAGCCCGAGGCCGCTTCCCTTCGGCTTGGTGGTAAAGTACGGGTCGAAAATCTTCTTTCGCGTCTCCTCCGGGATGCCGGGGCCCTCGTCCTCGACTTCGATGCAGATATAACGCCCGGGCTGGAGCGGAATCGGGGCATTGGCGGCGGTGAAATCGAGGTTTTGCCCGCGCACCGTCAGCGTGCCGCCGGAGCGCATCGCCTGGACGGCGTTGACGGCGAGGTTGCCGATCACCTGGCTGATCTGCCCCGCGTCGATGTCGACCGGGCAGAGGTCTTCGGAAATCTGGAATACGGGGCGGACATTGGTGCCGCTCAACGAAAAGCCGACGGTGTCGAGCACCAGTTGGCGCATGGAGGCGGTTTTCTTGATCGGCGCGCCCCCCTTGGCAAAGGTCAGGAGCTGCTGAGCGAGGTCCTGCGCCCGGAGGCTCGCTTTTTTGGAGGCTTCGATCCGCTGGCGCGCGGTCGACTCGACCTGTTGCGCGGCGAGCGAGAGGTTGCCGATGATCGCGGTCAGAAGGTTGTTGAAGTCATGCGCGATCCCGCCCGCCGCCAGCCCGAGGGACTCGAGTTTTTCGGCCTTCTGGTATTCCTCTTCCGCGCGGATGCGCTCGGTCACGTCGCGCAGGACCAGGACGGTGCCGAGCTTGCGTTCCTGGCGGTTGCGGATCGGCGCGGCGCTGACTTCCACGACCCGCTCGGTCCCTTCCCGGGAGACGAGGACCATCTGCGCGGCGAGCTGGTCGGGCGTGTCGAGGATCAGGTCAACGTCAAACGGCTTGCGGGCGCGGTGGCTGACGAGATGGATCACCTCGCCGAGTCTTCGATCGGCTGCCTCCGGTTGCGTCCAGCCGGTCAGGTCTTCGGCCACCGGGTTGACCATCATGATCAACCCGTCGTTATCGGTGGTGATGCACCCTTCCCGGATGGAGCGGAGCGTGACCGCGAGCAGTTCCTGTTCGGCGGCGATATCTTCCTCGTACCGCTTGCGTTCCCGCTCGGCGGTGTCGCGCATGATGGTGAAATCGTCCTGAAGCCGTTCGGTTTCCGAAGCGAGGACTTCCGCCTCCTGCTTGCGCGCGATTTCGGCGGCGGCGCGTGCGGCAAAAATCTGGAGCGTCTGGCGCGAGACGTCCATGTTGGAGATCGGGTGCCGCCCGATGACGCCGATCAGCCCGATCGGGCGTCCCGTCGGGTCGGAAAGCGTGGTGGAGAGCAGGCTTTCGGCCTCCATCTTCTCCAGGATCGGGTCATGCGGAAACGCCTCCCGCACGCCACGGGGGTAGGCGGTGAAACTGCTCTCCAGCGCTTTTTCAAAGATGGTGCCGGTGATGTTGTGATCCCCCTTGCTCCGGATGCGGCCATGTTCGGCCACGAGCAGGGAGCAGAGGGCGATCTCAGGCCGGTTGTCGGTCTCCAGCACGAAGGCGAAGTCGTTCTGAAGCACCTGCGAAAGCTGCTGGAGGAGGCTGCGCACGAAGCTCTCGCCGGTCATTGAGGAGACGCCGAGCGAAATGTGGTGGACGGTCTCCTCGGAATGCTTGCGCCCGGAGACATCGTGGATCATGACGATGAACGTCCGCCGGGCCTGGCGGGGGGCTTCGGAGATGGAAAGCTCCACCGGAAAGGTCTGGTAGTTGCGGCGCTGGCCAAAGGCGATCACCGTCTGCCGGCCCAGCGCCGCCACGTCGTGCAGAAAGTGGCGCTGCGGGATGAGCGCGGAGATTTTTTGTCCGATCAGCTTGCCCGGTTCGTAGGCAAACATCCGTTCCGCCGCCGGGTTGCACGAGAGGATGACGCCGTTGATGTCGACGGTGAGAAGCGCTTCGGGGGAGGCTTCAATGATGGAGAGCGCCTCCGTAGCCGCCTGTTCGGCGGCGTGGAGATGGGTCTCGTGCGCGTTGAAAATTTTCCAGACCGAAGTCGCCAGCGCACTGATGGCGACGATGCCCGCCAGCCCGTAGGCGGCGGTTTTGAGAAGCTCCAGCCGGTCCACCCCGGGCAGCGGTGCGGCGTTGGCCCGGTAGAGTTGAACAGAAATGAGAAAAAAGATGAGACAGAGCAGCGCGATGGCGACCACTCCGAGAAAAAACGAACCGGCGAGGCGCAGCTTCAACCCATCCCGTCGACTCAGCCCGACACGGATCTGCGTCAGGCGGGAAGCGAAAGAGGGGAGGGATGGCATGGGGGCCTATTTGCCGGGAAGCGGCTAAAAGTCGTTTTCTGCCTCGAAAATCGTTCTTTTATCCATCTTTCTCTGTTCGTAGACCCCTCTCCGGGGAGGGAGGGAAGGAATTGCCGCCTTCTTTTCAGAAATGCAAAAAGGAATGAACCGGGTGAGGCTCCAGCCGTTTTCGTCCGTTGAGGGCGTCGAGTTCGACCAGAAACTGGGTCGACAGCAGGCAGCCGCCGAGGTGGGCGATCAGTTCGACCGCCGCCGCCGCCGTGCCGCCGGTCGCCAGCAGGTCGTCAATCAGCACGACCCGCTCATTGCGGCGGATGCCGTCGACATGAATCTCGACCGTCGCCGTGCCGTACTCCAGATCATAGGTGGTTTCCTTGGTGGAGTAGGGGAGTTTTCCCTTTTTGCGGACCGGAACAAACCCCACATTGAGCGCATACGCCGCCGCCGCTCCGAACAGGAAGCCGCGTGCGTCGATCCCGACGACCTTGTCGATTTCGAGACTGCGGTTGAGATCGACAAACTGGTCGATCGCATTGCGAAAGAGCTTCCTGTCTTCGAGAACGGGGGTGATGTCGCGAAAAATGATCCCCGGCTTCGGGAAATCAGGAATGGCCCTGATGGCGTTCTGAAGCTCCAGAAGCTGCTGGCTGGCAGGTAAACTGCTTGCCTCAGGGAGAGGGGTCGCTGGTGACGCGGAAGGAACATGGTTCATCTTTCTTTGAATTATCAGGAAAAACCCCGTCATGGCAAGTCCCGGGGGCGATCTGCTCCCACGAGGGGAGCGCGATCCCCGCCCGGCCGGCCGTGAGCAACCTTAAAAAAACCTCCTTTTCAATGAGTCGCAAAAATACGTACCCCCTTCGCCCGAGTCCCGGAAATTTTCCTCAGGGAATCTCCCGTCATCGCCGTCGGGGGGATTCGGCGGAAAGATAAGGTTGCCACCTTCCGGTTTGATTTGATAGAACCATCGGCAAAATCCGCCCTCCTGCCGATGAAACTCCGGCAATCCGTTCTGGCTGTCGAAAGGCAGCCGCGCTGGCGTGGGGTGGCGGCCCGGCTTTCACCATAAAGATTCATTTTATTTTTTTAAGTTCCCCATTTTTCTAATGAGATACCGTTCCTGCTATCCTGTTTTTCTTGCTGTGTTGATGGGCGCTTTACTGCCGGTAAGCGCACAGGAGGAGTATTCGTCGACGACGGAAGCGGCCGCTCCGGCTTCCGAGAGCAGCTTTTCCTTGCAGACCACCACGACGGAGGTGGTTGAGGCCGATGTCGAGGAATCACCCGGCTTCTTCTTCCAGGGGGGGTACGGCTACCTGCCGGAACTGGTCAGTTCGCTCGGCGAAGGGGTCGACCTGCTTCCGCCGATCGACTTCGATGTCACGGTCAAACAAGGCTATAACGACAACGTCTACAGCCGGGCCGACAAGAAGGGGAGCTTTACGACAGAGATGACGCTCGGCGTCAACGTACTCCTTTCCAGGGCTCGCACCTTCCTGAATCTGTCCGCGAGGGCGGGCGGCGTCTATTACTGGTCGGAAGCGCGCAGGCCGCTGGTGCCGCGCGGCGATCTGAGTCTGAGTTATGCCTACAAACTCACGCCCCGGCTGACCTTTACGGCGCGGGTTTCGGCAGGTTACTACGATCAGCCCAACCTGACGATTCCCAACACGACGGTGTTGATCAATGGCGGCGATTATTTTATCGGAACTTCGCTCTTTGACCTGACTTACCGCTGGACGCCGCTTTTTTCGACCACGACCTCCCTCCAGTTGGGCACCCAGCTTTACCGGGAATCCCGTTCGCAGTCCTCGGACTACTTCTCCTTCACGATCGGCCAGGTCTTCCGTTACATCTACTCGCCCGTCTTGAGCGGCGTGCTCGACCTGCGCTACGGAGAGACTTATTTCGACGATTCAACGCGCAATTCCCAGAGCGAATACATCCTCCTGGGGGCCGACTACCGCTGGACTTCCCGCCTGAGCGCTTCCCTGCGCGGGGGTGTCCAGCTCCGGCAGTATGATCTCGCTGGCACCAGGGACGTCGCCAGCCCTTATTTTGAGGCCAGCCTTGGCTACCGCTATGGCCGGGGCTCCTTTCTCCACTGGGTCAGCAGCTTCGGCTTTGAACAAGGGTATGTCAGCCAGCAGAGCAATCAGTCGCTTCGCACCGGGCTTTATATCACCCAGGTCCTGACTCCCAGGATCAACGGGCGCATCGGCGGCAGCTACAGCTTTCAGATCCTCGAAGGTCTGGCCCAGCAAAGCTACACCTACCACCAGCACCTGATCACCGGTACCGCCGGTCTTGATTTCGTCGTCAGCCGCGCGGTGACGCTCTTTGCCAACTACGATATCTCGAGCGTGATCTACGAGCAGCAGCGCAGCGCCGACTACGTTCGCAATCAGGTCTCGGTCGGTGCAAGATTCCGTTTTTAGCAGCCTGCCCGCAGCCCGGCCACCACGGCTCCGGGCTGCCGCGCCCGGGAATTGGGGGAGAAATCCGGGCTCCCCTTTTCCGGCATTTCCCACCGTGTCACTTCTGTTTTACCTTGAAAAAAGAGGTGCGCTCATGAAGGTTTCAGGCGCGGCAACTTCTCCTTGCGTATTCGTGACGCAGGCGTAACGTCACCGGCCACCCCTGATACCCTTTTTCTCCGCTCATGAACGATTCCTCCGACTCAGAAGGCTCCGTACTTCATTTTCTCGATTACTGGCGCATCATCCGCCTGCGCTGGTCTTTGATCCTGACGGTTTTTCTGCTGGTGATCGTTTCTGCGAGCGTGGTCTGTTACTTTCTGCCCCGCGAGTTTTATTCGAGTGTGCTCGTCCAGATCCGGCCGACCGACGCCGGTCTGAAGATTTTTGGCACCGAAAGCCGCGGCGCCACTTCTTCCCTCGCAACGGAGTTTCAGATCCTGCGAAGCAAGAAAGTGCTCTACCCCGTCATCGAACGGCTCGACCTCCAGAAGCGATGGTCGGTCCCCGGCGAACAGCCGATGTCGATGGAGGAGACCTACTTCAAGCTTCGCCGCAAACTGGATCGTACGCAGGACATCCGCAATACCGAGCTGGTCGAAATCGGCGTCTACTCCACCAGCGCCCAGGAAGCGGCGGACATTGCCAACGAGGTGGCCCTTTCCTACCAGAAGGTCAAGGAGGATGACCAGGTGGCCATGGTGGAAAAGGAGCTTGGCGAACTCCACTCCGAGATTGAAAAGAAGCGCCAGAGCGTCGACGAAGCGCAAAAGGAAGTCCGGCGCATCGCTTCCGAGCAGGGAATTATCGATTTGAGTCCGGAAACCCTGGAAACCGCCCAGACCCACGAAGAACAGTTGGTCACCCGGGATGAAACGCAGGCCAACGAATTGAAGCTTCGGCTGGTGGAGTTGCAGACCCAGTTGGAACAGACCGAAAACCTCGAGCCCGAGGAGTTGATGAAGGCATTGACCCTTCTGAACATCGCCGACCCGACCGTGGCCAAGATCATGCCGCTCTACCAGGATGTATCCGTCGAGGAGGCCCGGCTGTTGAATTCCGGTTACGGCAGCAACCACCCGAGGGTCAAGGCGCTTCAGGCGCAGAAAAGGGTTTATCAGGCCCAGCTTTCCGAGCAGAACGAGGCGTTGCGGGCGTCGCTGACCACCCGTCTGCGCGTGACCGAGGCGACGCTTGATGCGCTCAACCAGAAGCTTGAAGCCACCAAGGCACGCTACCAGACCTCCCGCCAGCAGAACGTCGAGTATGTCAACGCCAAGGTTGCCTACGTCAGCGCGAAGCGGATTCTTGAAGCCGCGGAAACCCGGCTTGAAACCCAGCGCATGCAGTTGGGGATCTCCATCTACCCGATCAAGGTCTGGAACCCGGCGGAACCCTCCACCGGGATTGCCCGCCCCAACGTCCCGATGTACATGTCGCTGGCGGTGGTGCTTGGGTTGGGGCTTGGCGTCGGTCTCGTCTTTTTCCTGGAGTACCTCGACACCAGCATCAAGAGCCTGGAGGAAGCCGAAAAGCTGCTGGGCGTGCCGGTATTGGGGGTCATTCCCAAGAACATCGGTCACCTGATCAACGAACCGGGCGATACCCCGGAATGCGAAGCTTACCGCATTCTCCAGACCAACATCGACTTTACCTTGAACGGGTATGAGAAAGGGCGGACGTTCACGGTGGTTTCGGGCGGAGCGGGCGAGGGCAAGTCGACGACCATCAACAATCTCGCGACGACCTACGCAAGGGCCGGGTATCGTGTTCTGATCGTCGACGCCGACCTCAGGCGCGCCTCCCAGCATCAGTTGCTGAACCTTTCTGCGGATGTCGGTTTTGTCGATGTCCTGAGCGAGAAAGCGACGCTGGAAGAGGCGGTCCAGTCCACCCGGGAGCCGAACCTCTTCCTGCTCGCATGCGGGAATATTTCCAATGAGTGGAAGGGCATCCTCGCCTCCCGACACCTTCAGGAGTTTATCGCTTACATCAAGGATCATTACGACATGATCTTTTTTGACTCACCACCGATTTTTGGTTTGAGTGACGCTTCCGTGCTGGTCCGCGAGGTGGATGCCTGCCTGGTGGTCATTCAGTACCGCCGTTTCCCCCGTTCCATGCAGGCGCGCGTCAAGCAGATGATCGTCCAGGCCGGGGGGAATCTTCTTGGAGTGGTGCTCAATCGGGTGGATGTCCAGCAGGACGCCAGCTACCACTACTACTCCCAGTATTACGACTATTATCAAACGACCGGAGGCGGCAAGGGGAGCAAGGCGCCCGCCATGGCCAGTGATCAACGCCGTTCCGGTTCCGGCACTTCCCAAGATGAATACTAACCTTTTCCGTTTCCATGGGTGCCATTGGGTGCTCGCTTTCCTGCTGCTCTTTGGAGGGAGCGCCTGGGCTCAGAACACCCCCTTGCTGCGGGTCGGCGATACCGTGCAGATCCGCATTTCAGGCGTGCCTGCCGAGGAAATCGGCCAGTTTAACAATAGCTACCTCATCGACGGAAACGGCACGGTCAACATTCCCTTTATCGGTCACGTCCAGGCGGCAGGCTTGCAGCCCGGCCAGTTGCAGGCGAGTATTGAGTCAAAGCTCAAGAGTGACAGGATCTATACCCATCCGACGATCATCATCACCAGTGAAGGTTCGGCGCGGTTTGTGACGGTGGGCGGGAACGTCCGCTCACCCGGGCGGGTGGTCCATACGGCTGACCTGACGCTGATTTCCGCGATCAGCGCCGCCGGTGGATTCAATGAATTTGCAGATCAGAAAAGAGTCCGCCTTGTCCGGGGCGGCAAGACCACGATTTTCGACGTTCGCGACCTGAAGAGGGACCCTTCGCAGGACCCCCGCGTCCTTCCGGGGGATCAGATCGACGTCCCTGCGGCCGGCATCTGGCCGTTTTAAGCATCCCATTCTTCTCTTTTAGGGCACCCGAAGGATGCCTCCTGTAGAAATAAGGCAGCGCCGCGAAGGAGCGGCAGCTTGTCCTCGGCGGTGGCTACATCCAGATGGATTTTCCACTCCTCCGCCCGCTTTCAGGCTGGCTCCCAAAACCCGGAAAACACCGGACCTGAAGACCGGAAGGGAGCCATTGCAGCCCTTAAACAGAGGGTTTGCAGAAAAACGATAAAATGAAGTATTTTCTTCTTGCCGAAATCGGAATTCAACGGCATTGTCACCGTCCTTTCCACGGAAAGTCTCGCGGAGCATCCCTCTTCAAGGGAATAACCGCACCGTTCAAAACGGGGTCTTAGCTCAGTTGGTAGAGCGCCTCAATGGCATTGAGGAGGTCAGGGGTTCGAATCCCCTAGGCTCCACTTTGAAAGAACCGCCCACAAGGCGGTTTTTTTGTGCCGTTTTCCCTGGGTAATCGCTGATTTTCAACGACTTACAAAGATTGGCTCGAGAGAAAAGGGAAGCCGGAAAATTAAGCTGTTGTGTCGTTTGAGTGTATTTTAGGGTATTTCTGTGCCCAAAATACCGCCACAGAAACCGCCACCGGAGAAAGCCTCGGAACCACCGACCAACCAGAAGGGCAATGTTCCGGTCGCCTGGGGTGAAACCCGAAAGCGCTTCATGTTGACGGTCTACACCACCGATGGTGACGGAAAGACGAAGCGAAAGCGAACCTTTTACCGGGAGAAGGAAGACGCGGAGAGGGAATGGAAAGCCCACGTGCGGCGAGTGGAGCGCCACGGGAAGCAGTCAGCCGCCTACGATGCCATTGCTCATCGCGAGTACGAAGAAGCAAAACGGATCGTGCCGGAGGTGGATCTCCGGGAAGTCGCCCGGTTCTATCGGTCTCACCATCCAGAGGATGCCATTAACACCGCCGTGGCGGAGGCGATTGCCCTTTTTCAGGCTCAAAAAGAGTCTCAAAACCTCTCCGACAGTCATTCCCGGAGGCTTAAGACGCATCTTGACCGGTTTGCTCTCACCTTCGGGGACCGTCTGGTGAGGGAGGTTACTGGAAACGAGACACTGGAGTGGGTCCGGGATCTCGGGAAGGAGCTTGATCCCAGGACCGTCTGGAATCACTACGATTCCCTCTGCAATTTCTTCAACTGGTCAGCGCGGCGCGGGTACACGAAGAATGCCTCCACCGACGACATTCATGAATCTGACCTTCCGGTGATTCCGAAGAAACCGAAGGGAGTGCTGACCGTGGAGCAGGTCCGGGCGATGCTGGCTTGGCTCGATGCGAATCGTCCACGCTTCGTGGCCTGGCATGCGCTCCAGCTTTTCGCCGGCATCCGAAACGCTGAAGTGGCGCGGATGCAATGGGAATGGATCGACCTCAAGAGGCAGGTAATCACGCTCCCGGGGTGGACTCTCGACCGCGACGGCGGAGAAGTCACCCGTGTCGTGAAGACCGGGGATGATTGGGTGTTGCACGACCTTCCCGAGAATCTTTGGCTGTGGCTGGAGAAGCACGGAGAGGAAAAGGGACCGATCCGCGCTCCCTCGGGAGATGCGGTCAAGAGGATGCGCGGGCGCCGGTTTCGTGAACTGCCGGAGCATCCAATCCCATCTTGGCCCCAGAACGCTATGAGGCACACCTTTTGCACCATGATGATCTCCCTGCACGACGATGCGGCGAAGGTCGCCAACTGGTCGCGGCATACGAACCCGAAGCAGCTTTACAAGAGCTACGTCGGGAAGCTGGTCTCAAAGGAGGAGGCGAAGGAGTTTTTTGCGATCGCGCCTCACTCCACCCAATCCCGCACGGCGTAAATTTGCCGGATCAACCGCCGTTTGCGCCAGATCCCGTCCCCGTCCCGATCAGATGCCGCGCCGAACTCCGCGCTCGGGGAGGTATTCCCTTCGAGGGTGACGGCGGAGGAGTCGCCCCAGGTTTCAATGAGGCCGGTGTGGGCGACGCGCTTCTTGCTGGCGAAGTAGATCCCGAATGCGTCCGCTGGCTTCGGCGTCCGGCCGCCTTTGGCTGTGGTCCACGTTGGAGAACGGACCCAATCGGGCGACCAGCCGGAACGGGGGGCAAGGGAACCGTGCCCAGCCTGCTGGTAACACCAGTAGTTGAAGGCGGCGCAGTATGGATCGCCGGGGGACTGAATGCCGACGGACTTCTGGATCGCCTCGATCACCGGGCCATCGTTCTTGCCGGTCTTCTCCGTGGTGCCGACGAGCTTCCTGCCGACGTCCAGAATCGTTTGCCGATCGGCAACTATTAGGGATTTCCTTACAGTTGGAGTGGTCAAGGATTCTTTGACGACTGATTCGCCCTTGAGCACGGCCATCTTCTCCCGGTCGACGCGACTGGCGGCATCGTAGACAGTGCCGTGGACCTGTCGGAAGCGATCGGGCCACGGGTCAGCCGCGGGGGCATCCTTGACCGTTGGTTTAACAGGTGGGGCGACGTCGGTCTCCGGTCCGGGGGAACAGGCGGCCAGAAAGCAGACCGGGACGAGGGCGAACCATTTCATGTCACGAAACCGGGACAAGGGCAACGGTTGCCAGAAACGCGGCCAGCAGGACGAACAGCGTGACCATGAAGTAGACGATCCTCTGCCGGGGGAGTAGGGCCTCCCAATCCCGCCGGAAGCCGCCATGGTCGATCCAGCGGTCTGCCGTCTTCCAGTCGACCTGCACAGCCGTCCACGCGCAGAAAGTGGCGAAGAAGAAGTAGGCGGCGGCGACCAGCGGCCGCTGAAGGTACCTTCATCCGCAGCCCTCTCCATGCCTTCGAGACGAATCCCGTCCAGCTTTGAGCGGTCTTCCGGTTTGAGTAGGGTCTGCCAACTCTGATCCAACCGTTGGCAGGATGAAGCACCATGACGAAGAAGAGGGTTCTTTTCTCGGTTTTCACTCGCCCCTCCGTGGTTCGGTGTAGCCGGTGATCTTCCAATGGCGACCCCTGATGTGCTGTTTGATCGGTTCGGGCGGATGGTCGTAGATGCAAAGCCCGTCCTCCCCGATGCGCTCGCCTTGCTGTGCCCAAAGAGAAGCCGCTTCGAGGAATTTCATGAACGTCTTATTCGGGTCCACAGGGTCTCCCTGTCCATTGAGAAGGCAGGGGCCGCAGTAGGGGTGCATCTCGAAGGTGTAGATTTTTCCGTCGATGGAGATCTTTCGATCTGGGCCGCCGACGCTGATGCTGATGAAGTTCATGCTGGCTCGTCCCCCTTCTCATACAGCCCCAGTTCCACCACCTTGCCGGGATTGCACCGCATCATGTCGTAACGCTGGCGCTCTACGTCCGGTTGCGGCTGGCCTCTCCGCTTCAAGGCTGCCCGGGCATTCTTGATCTTCCGCATCAGGTCGTCGTGTTCGGCGCAGGCGATCCGGGTTTTGATTTTGATGGTTTCCAAGGTCTGCATCCGACGGTCCCCCTCTGTGGCCCATGACAGGAGATAATCGAAAGGGTCGATGACGAACCCGCAATGGACGCACTTGACCTCCCGGTTCTGCTCGTCGATCTCCACTCTTTTGTGGATGCCGTAACAAGGGCCTTTCCGGGTGTCGCTGGCTTTCTTTCTAATCTCAAGATCTACGGCTACGGCTGGGTTGATCGGGATGATCTTGAGTTCGTGTTCAGGGGCGGGGTCTTTTTGGACGCTCATTCTTCGTAACACCTCCGGTTGCTGTCGTTCTCCCCCACCCGGTAAGAGGAGGGAGGGATGACGGTGGTTTCGATGACACCGACCAGGTCCCCAAGTAGGAGGGGACTTCCGCTTTTGAGCGGTGGAATCTCCATTCCACACCGGGCGCATGTACGGTGATTGGCCGACCAGTGATGATTCACGACGTGGGTGCGGATGCGGATCATGATTCCTGCCCTCCTTCCACGTTTGGATAGAGCTCGTTGTGCCGCTTAATTCCCTCAGCATCGAGACGCTCAATCATTTCACCCGGGATGTCGCAACGACCTTCCTGATAGACGTAACAGTCGGGACCGCAGCCCCCCGAGATCCCGACATTAAAGCACTCGCTGGTTCCAACGGGGTAGTTCCCCGAAGCCGCCAGAGCATTACCATGCTGTAGGGCCTCTTCTTTGTTCGTAGGAGTCGGGTTAAAAATATGCCACCGACCAGATACAAACTTGTTCTTCGGCTTACTCATGATTCCTGCCCCTCCTTCGGTGGTTCTGGCATGAGTTGCCAGTGGGTGACGTTGAGAATTTTCATGTGGGCATATGGGCTTTCGCTTCGGGCTGAATACCATCCGTCAAGGTCACGGAATCCTTCATGGCGATCGGGCGCTCGCTCGCCTTCAAGAGTGCCGTACACGATCACGGGCTCTCGGAGCGTTGGAAGAAGGTCTGGACCCTCCACGCTGATCCAGTCCTCCACCGGCTCCAACGCCTCTTTGATCCGCGCCTGCCAGTCGGCTTCTGCGGCGGCTTTGGCGGCTTCGAGGGTTTTGGTAAGCGGAGTGTAGATTTGAAGCTTAGGAAACGACCAAGCATATTTCTCCGGCCCGACTTGTAGAATCTCGTAATTTCCGAGAACAGTTTCCGCTTTGCACCACGTCATTAAACTCCCTTCGTGACGGGCGACCCCGATGTTGCCCGTCCACTCCAACGGCTTAATGGTGTACTTCATGGCTGATCCTTTCTATTCTTCTCCTCCTGCACGGCGTAGCAGAAACCGAGCACAAAGCAGAAGCTTGCATAGGCATAAATCCCGGCAGAAAACCACGTAGGAGCACTGGCAATTTTGGCGAGCAGGGCCACGATAAGCCAAAGGGCGGTAAGGATTTCTTCGCGAATGGATTTGGTCCAGATCATCCCCGCACCTCGCTTTCCGGTGGCAGGCAGGGGAGCCACTGGCCGATGCCGTATATTTCGGGCCACGATTTATCGGTCCGATATTTCATCCACTCCGCGCGCGAAGGTCTCAGGATCTCGAAGATCGTCGTTTTAGGAAGCAATGAATCGGGTATTACCGAAATCAAGGTCTCCCACGTGTCTCCTTCCTTCGCTCTCCACCAGTACAGCCCTGACTCTGCGGGGAGGGTGGTGGAGGGTTCGGGGGCTGGTTCCGGGTGGCGGGTGTTCCAGAGCTTGATCGCTTCCTCCCGTGTGTCTCCCACTGCTTTCGGCATGAGATCGCAGTCGCAGGATAGCCACGCTACATTGCAGCTTGCTTCATGGAAGTGCTTCTCCGGCTCTTCCCCGCAAAACGGGCACGGCTTGAGCGTCTCTGCGGCTGCTTGTGCTGGGGTCATGGCTGGCCTCCTTCCGTGAGCGTTCCGCATTGACGGGAGTAGCCCATGAAGACCTCGATCTTGTCGATCTTGTTCATTACGGCGATTTCAGAAGGTCGGGCCACTTCGGCTTTCTGATGAAGAAGCTCAAATGCTCCCAGTAGATCCCCAAACTCCTCCGTAATGCGCTGAGAGTTGGTGAGGCTCTGTCCTGGCTGGACTTCATCGAGTCCGAACCGAAGGGCCTTGCTGCAACGTTGGGCCACTTCCATGCACTCTTCGGCCAAAATGGTCAGTAAATGCTCCTCTTTGGTCATGGCTGCTCCTTTCCTTCTGCTTTGGTAAAAGGAATCCGGTAAAGAATCCCCCGGCCTGAGGGCTTCCCGATCCCTTTGGCGGGAATCCACTTCCCATGCACACGATGGAAGACCAGCGCGGAGGGCGGTACGATCCATTCCTGGTCGCCCCAGCGTTCATGAAAGGTTTTGACATCCTTGGAGTGGATGCTTTCCGTGATCATGTCCATTGCGCGGCGGATGGCGTGTTCAGCGCAACCGATCGAATCCGCTGCATCATTGTAGACTGCCGTCACTCGGTCGAGTTCCTGGAGGGAATACTTCAACTCTTCCCGGATTTCCCGGAACGGATCGCTTTCCGCAAAATACCGCCGGATGTTGTCCGCCACGACCTGCGGGTCGCAGAGGGCCCCGCCGGGGACGCAGGTTTCAATGAGGTGGTCGATGTTCACGAATGACCTCCTTCCGCTTTGGCTAGGACGTCGCGAGCCACATCCTTGACGTAGTGATAAAACACTTCAGGGGATGTAAAATCAGCAGGGTGATCCGATATGCTTCTAAGCGCCTCCAGCAGCTCGTTACGCTCTTCGGCGATCTTCTTCACCGCCTGCGCTGCCACACCTGTATTATCATCCTATGGATCGGACGTTTACGGCGATTCTCTTCTCCGGTGATGATAGTCGTTTTGGAATCGTAATGGGCGAAGTCGGCCGCAACCGACCACATGCCCGGGCTGATCTTCGGGGTTTCTTTCTGTTCTGTTTTCATAGATAATTCTGACTTTTGTGTGTGGGTTAAGACTGCCGACTCCCATCGATCCGACGTTGCGCCTGTACGATTTCAAGTATCTGTCGTTCCATCGACTGGAAGGCGGGAATGTATCGGCGATGCAAATCGCCACGCTGCTTGATCAGGACATAGAAAGCCGCCATCTTCTCGACCATCTCCCGCTGTGAAAGGTCCTTGATGGCGCTGTACTGCACCGTGTAATTGACGGGCGTGAGCGCCGAGAAGGTGAGGGAGATGTGGTTGAAGAGTAACTTCATGCACATGAATGCATGACGGGTAGGCGACTGCGTGCTGCTTGCTCGACTGGAGAGTGAACATAGGATCACCTTCCTCTCCAATGCCGATACCGTTTCGTGGGTCATCCGTACTTACGCCGGTTCGCGCTCCGGCTTCGAGGATTGGTGTTGCGATGAACGTTTCACTTTCGCCATCGATTCGGCCCGATCCGCCGTGGGCGTTTAAGCAACGAGCAACATCGGGTATAAGCATTCCCGACTCGGCGTCCTGCTGAGTAGCGCTCCCTGCCGCCTTTCCATTGGCGCAAAGAGATCCTACCTGTAGGTATCCCGCACACGCTTCGTCTGTTCCGGCCCCAGGTCCCCCGACACCGCCTGAAGCGCGACTTGTAAGGACTCCGGCAACTTCTTGCCCTGCTTCTCGGCGCGGCGGAGGATTCCCCGACACGCTTTCGGGCTCAAAAAGTACTTCGATGCAACTTGCGTCTCCAAGACTTCCGACAAGGAAGATGCGACGGCGGCGCTGTGGAACTCCGCAGTATTGCGAATCGAGCACCCGCCAAGCCACGTGCCACCGATATTCAGGGAACGGGGATCGAACGAACCCGGCGTTGCCCCATCCTTTCTCCGGGACTTCAACCTGGAGACCCGTGAATGCACGGATGACAGCCGCGAAATCTCGGCCTCGGTTACTGGACAAGGCTCCATGGACGTTTTCCCAGACGACGACGCGCGGTCGAAGGCGCTTGCAAATGCGTACCATTTGCCGGAAAAGCCCGCTTCGCTCTCCATCCAGTCCCGCGCGATTCCCAGCCACGGACAGATCTTGGCAGGGGCTTCCTCCGATAATAACGTCAACTGCATCTTTGATGGGGTCAGGTTTGAATTTGGTGATGTCGCCGTAGATGCGAGATCCGGGGCGGTGGTAGGCGATGACACCAGCGGCGGCGGGGTCGATCTCGCAATACCATGCGGATTGCATCCCGGCTTCCTCGGCTCCGAGGTCGGCGCCCATGGCTCCGGTGAAAAGAGATCCTTTGGTCAGATGGATCATGCCTCTCCTTTCCCATCGACAATGGAATGAAGAGCGGTATCAAGCGCTTCGCGCATCTCGCTGAGTGCTAATTCAGCCTCACTTGCCCCATTGGGGTGATAGTCATCTGCGATGCGCTCCACCTCTTTAAGTACTGCATTCTTCCGTTCAATCGTTAAACGGAGCTTCGCAATCTGATCATGAAGCCGGTTGTTCTCATTTACCCACTTGCGAATGGTGCCGCGATGGAACTCAAATGCGGTCTTTGCGCTGACTCTTGCTCCATCCAGTTTATTCGTGACGCGGGCAAGTTCTTCTTCAGCTTCTATGCGCCTGCGGTACTGTTCATCCCGCTCTTGGCGGAGACGTTCTTCAATGTTCATTGGTTGTGAGTGGTAAAAGGTTTTGAGAGGGGATGTTGGGGGAGATCCAGAGGGTTTCCGTTCTGCGGCCCCGGCCGTCTGTGAGCGCCACCTTCGTCACTCGATGCCAGCCAGCCAGTGCCTCATCATAGAGGGGGTGAGGGTAACCGGAGATGACCACCATGCCGCGCAGGTCGTTTATCAGGCACAAAAGCTCGCGGTGATCGTCGTCGCTAAGCTCGTGGCGGTAAGAGCCTTTGCCATCAAGTCGCGTCCTGGTTGCCGCAAGATAAGGCGGGTCAACGTAGTGGAGAGTTTCCGGTCCGTCGTGGTAGCGCATCAGTTCCATCGCATCCCGGTTCTCGACGATCACGCCGCGCAGGCGATTGGCAACCGTCCGGAGGTTATCCCCTAAGGATGCCCAATCGCCGCCGGGGTGACTTCCCGACCGGGTTGCGGAGCCACGGAAACCCGTCCGGTGTTTGGAGTTTGCAGCCGTGGAGCCGAACCCCATCCCGCAACGGACCATCGTCCGGCGCGCCTGCTCAACCGGGCAATCGTCCGGTTGGTAGGAAAGATCGAACTCCTCACGGGCAAAAGGCGTCAACTCAATGGCACGAAGCAGTTCCTCGCCGCGATCGCGCGCCACTCGGAAGAGGTTGACGATTTCGCCGTCGAGATCGTTGTAGATTTCAGCGTAGGAGCGGGGTTTACGAAGAAGAACGCTGGCCGCGCCGCCGAACGGCTCGACATAAACGCGATGCGCCGGGAAATGGCTGATGATCCAGGGGGCGAGACGCCACTTGCCCCCGTGGTATCGAACGATTGGCCGTGTGGGGGAAATTGAAGCGATCATGCCATTTTCTCCATGCGTTTAGCGAAACCCGTTCGCTCCAGTTCCAGGACGAGCGAGAAGCGCACGGCCAACCCGGTCAGATTGCCTACCGTACACCCTCGGTTCTGAAAATATGGGACAAGCCTGTTTCGGATGAAGTTGTCGGTCCCGGGCGCGCAGTTGCCAGCGTCAAGGCTCGTCTGGCGCGTCACCCAGCCAGACCCCTTCGGGGGTACGGTCTTTACCCGCTTTAACCGGGTCGCCAGCCGCCGCCGTTTTGCAATCGCTTCGTCTTCCTCGTGATGATCTCCCCCTGTGATTCTTCCTGAGAAAATCACGAAGCCGGGACCGTCCTTCCTCCGTTCGAGCCAGCGACACGGGTACTCGCTCTTTCCGTAGTCCTCTTTGGCCCGAATGGTCAGCAGTCCCCCGATCCAAACGGCCTCTTGTCTCAGCAGGTCGAAAGCGAGGGTGACGTAATAGGTTACATAGCTGCTGGCCGATCGGCTGCCATTCACAGAAACCGCATTGCGGTCATGACGGACACTTAGGCGATACTCTTTATCCCGCCATGAATAACACCAACCCTCCATGATCCTATTGACAACTCGCTTTTCAAATCCGTATTCGAACACCCAGGCGAGAGGCCAACGCTGACATTGATCCCGGAACTCCGGCTTGATCTTCTCCCGTTCAAAATCCGTCAGGCCCTTCGGGACCATGTAATAGCTCATGAACCCGTAGTCTGCATCATGACCTCCGAAGCCAATCCCGTTTAGGATGCCGGTTTCCCTGCACTTCCGGCGGGAGTTTTGAATTTGCTTGATGCGCCATGCCTCTTTGAGTTCGGCTCCTTTGAGGCAGGCGGCCAGTTTCCTCTTCGTCTTGCATTCTCGGGCAATGGAGGCAAGGTAGGATTGTGGGTGGGGATTCATTTTAAATACGCCTCCTTCAGCCCCGGTTGCGGCAACTCATAAAAATGCGTCCACTTCCAGCCGGTGGACGGGGCTTCATTAGAATATGCGTGAATCCGGACAATCCACTCGGTGAGGCGAATCCAAGATGAGGGATCAACCACCGTGTCGAGAACCCAAGGCCCCCTGACTGCGACCCAGTGTGTGTGGAAGTACGCAACCCGTGGGGGTACTCCGGGGTCAAGCCAAGGACCAAGGAACTGAATGCGATAGATTCCGACCTTGATCATGCTCAAGTTTCTCCCATCCTCGCGATGGAAGAAGAATGGCTGCCTAAGGCTTTGGAGCGTCTTCTTCACCTGGGTGGGATTCATCCATCCCCGGTAGTTGGGGATGTGCGGACGAACCGATTCCAGCGAGACTCCGCATGCTGCGGCGATAGCATGCGGGCCGCAGGTGGCTTGCCGCCACGTTTTCCACGGCGATCGCTATGAGTGAACTCCGTCAACTCCTGACCCCGGAGGTGATGGTTCCCATCATGGAGCTTATGAACTCGCCCCTCGGGTTCCTGACAGACCGGGGACGCCCGAATTGGAAGGGTGAAATGAAAGATCCGTATCCGGTCGATACCGTCCGCGACGCGTTGATTGAGGCTACCCTCCGGGGATTCCACCCGGTGGGAAACGAATTCAATATCATCGCGGAACGGTTCTACGCTGCGAAGGCAGGTCTTCGGCGGAAAGTAACCAGTTTCCCGGGGCTGACCGACTTCATTGATAATTGCGGGGTCCCAAAAGTGGTCCGCGACCATGAAGGAAAAGAAACCGGAGCGCTGGTAGAATGTGCCGCCACCTGGAAGCTCAATGGGGTGGTGAAAAGCTTAACCCGTACCTTTGCGTGCAAAGGGGACAAGTTCGCCGGTGCTGACTCATACATTGGCAAAGCCACCCGCAAGCTTCTTGCCACAGTTTACGAGCGCCTGAGCGGAATCTCCACGCCGGAGGGTGAAGCCGACGAGTTCGACCTCGCCAGCATGAAGCAAGCTTCCGGCTCGGAAGTCGACTACAACGACGAACACGAGCGCGCCATGCAGCAATGGCGGATCGACTGTGAAGCCATGCAGAACTACAACGCCCGGCTCAAAGAACAGGGCGTGCCGGAAGAGGAGTGGGAGCCGATGCCGCCAATGCCAGTGCAGGCGGAAGTGACGCAGGAAGCCTCCCCCAAGCCCGCAGAAGCTGAACCGGAGCCGACCGCCGTCCCCTGGAGGGAGGTGGTCGTCACCCAGTTCAATACCCTCAAGGGAAAATCCCTCGGAGACATCGGCCTCGAAGACCTCAAGAAGATCCGGGACTTCATCGTAGGAACGAGTCCGACGATTCGCAAAAAGAAAGGTTTCTCCGAACTCCTCGGTCCCGTGACGGAAGGGATTAAGGAACTCGCAGCGCCAGAGACAGCCGATCGGGAAGAAGGTTCTCCGGGAGAGGTGATCCACAATCTCATGAAAGAGGCCGGGGTCACGGAAGAAGCTTTGTTGAAATATTGGCTCAACGAGAAACATAAACACCCCGGGAAAGGGAGATTGATCAGCCTTGGCCAACTGGTAGGTGTTGGCGATTTCGTCCAGTCGGTTGATCGTTTCGGGATTGATGGTGGCGAGCTTCATGGTTTAGCGGGACCGGGTGGAAACTTTTGTGCTCTTGAAAATGCGCAGACCCGGGATAGAGAAGGTCACACCCTCTCCTGCCTCACGTGCGGCGGTATTGATGGCGTCTTTGATCGACATCTTCTTGGGAACCAGGTCAACGCACGTCGGCAGCGCCTTGTAGAGTTCCGCGATGTTGGTCACCTCGAACTCCCATTGAGTCTTCACGGCCGCCCCGGCAACCTTGGGAGTTGCGGCCACGGGAGCCATGTAGACAGGGGCCGAAGCAGCGGCAACGGCTTCGCTCGCCTTTTCAGCAGCTTCTTCTGCCGCGATCTCTTTTTCGAGCGCGGCGGTGAGACCTTCGCCTCCCTCGCTGCTGACAGCGGCCTGCGCTTCCTGCCGTGCCTTTTCGGCTGCCTCTTGAGCTTCCTTGGCCTTGCGCTCCGCCTCTTCCTTCTGCCTGTGGGCGTCCTCTTCTTGTCGACGGATTTCGGCCTGGCGCTTGCGTTCCTGTTCGGCCTGGTAGGCACCAAGCATGTTCTCCAGGCGGGTTGCTTCTTTCAGTGCGGTTGCCATGGTCTCTTTGGCAACGCCGTCAATCGCGGACCCGATGATGATCACAGGCTTTTTAAGCTCCACCCGGGCGGCTTCGATCTTTTTTCCCAGCCCCTTGATGAGACCGGCGGTTTCCGTGGCTTCCCGAACCTGCTCGGGGTTGGCGACTTTGGTGATCGCCTTGGCGCGGGCAAGAAGGATGTCCCGGTGCTCAATGGTGACCGGCGTGGCGATGGCGGACAGGGCGCGGAGTTGGGCCTCCTGCCTGGTGTCGGTTTCGATGAGGGTGAGGGTATTTGATGTAGTCATGGAGTTTGGGTTTGAAAATGAAGGGGGGATTTACGGAGGCAGCTGAAAGCGGCATGAGAAACCGTGCTCGCCTTGCGGTTGGAGCCTACCTCCGTAAAATTGTGCAGGCGGGCCGGACTCGAACCGGCTGCGATCGCTTGTCCCAGATGACCTTCCTCACCGGCTTCTTCTCCGGGTGTTTGGCGTCCAACTGCGATCTTGAGGGCGTTCAGCGTGTCACCGTCCACGCCGCCGCCTGCGTAAAATTTGCCGTCTCTCCGGCTGTCACGCCTGACAATCAGGTGGCGTTCCCCGGTAGCAATACCGCCGGTGCTACTCGGCTGGCCATCCGGCCACTTGGGTTATGGGTAGCTCTCTTCAAAAGGGAGCGTCATCGTCGGTCCGCCGGGGGCATGAAGGCGGAGGCGTCCTCCTCCCACCTTGGCGGGACTGGCCGATGTTCCGCGCATTCCCGAGGATCGCCCCTTTAAGGCCGGCATCCCGGTCTTCCTTATTCAACCCCTGGCAGACCATGTAGTCGTTGCCAAAACGGTCGGCCCGTTCGATGAGGATGAGTTCCAGATAGGTTCCTCTCTCCCCCTTGTGGAGCCTGGTTTTGTCGATTCGGGATACGTTGACTTTGACGCTGATGGGCATAACTGAGATGAAGATTGATGTACTCGGGACTCTTCAGGAGCCGCCGCCTCTCCCTCCGCCGCCCCACGACCCCACCCAAGACAAAGGTCAGGGCGGAAAGCAGGACGGTGGAGATATAGAGGTCGGCCATTTCCAGAGAGAAAAGGTTAGGAATCGGCCTCCGCTGCGACCAGCATGGCAATGATCGGCACGGCAGAGAGCGCACGAGAAACGCTGTCGATAGTTGCTCTGGCAACCAGGCGATCGGTGCCCTTCCTCATGGCTGCAAGCCGATCCCTCAGCACGTCGGCCAGGAAGGCGGTATCGTACGGCACGTCGTCCTGCTGTTCGGCGGGTTTCGAGGGGGTCGCGGTTGAGCTGACCGGTTGGCCAGGGCTGGGGCTGGGGCCGGTTTCCTGCGGGGTTTCCGGTGTCGCTCGGTGATGAGCGCCGGGGAGGCTCTCAACCAGCCGGGCCAGCGCTTCGTCGCGGACCGAGTCGGCAAACGAAAGGGATCGAATGTTCCCGCGCAACAGAGCGGCCAGGTGATCGCTGGCGGCGTCCTGAAGATCGAGTTGAACGCCGGTGGCGGTAGCGGTGGCTGTGAGGTTGATACTGGTTTTTGGTGTGGTAGGCATAGAGTGGTTGGAAAAGGTGAGGGGGGATTACCGGTTATACTTCCATTCAGGGATGGAGGGGTTGATACCCGACTTGCGGAGCCGGGCGTCGCAGGCGCGGCGGATCTCTTCGAAACTTTTGACGGCACCGATGTTGACGCCTTCCTGATGGCGATCGCCGTGACCGACTTTCTTGCGCTGGTAGTGGGATTTGGACATGGAGGAAAAGATCAATAGGTCTGCTGTTTGCTTCGGGCCTTTGCGATTGCGGCCCGGTCCCAGAAATTCATGCCGTCTTCGACCATGGGTTTGATGCGATGCTTCTTTGCCCATTCCCGAAAGGCTCTCCTTGAGCGATAGCCTGCAAACTCAGCCGCTCCCTGATCTCCCCTGACCCATGGGGAGTTCGCCATTTGTTTTTCAGCGAGGAGGGCGTCCATCTTGGTGTTGAGTTTAAGGAGCAACTCCATCACGTCGGGTGCGGCCTCCAACGTTTCCTTTGGCTGAGTGACTGCGGCTTCCTGGGCATCCATGGGTCAGGCAGGAAGGGATATTGCGGCGACTTTGCGGAGATGCTCGGTGGCACCTTCCACGGCGCGCGGATCGATGCCACGGAGATCGGCCTCCAAGCCTTCAATAGCTTCGCGGATGCGGCGGCAACGCTTTTCGCCGCCGGACGCCCCTGGGCCCTCGCCGTTTTTGGCGCAGGTCAGAAAGTGGGAGGGATCACTTTCGCCAGTGGTGAACTTCTTCTCTCTTTCCTCAAATTTCCTCAAAGAAATGTCGCGCAGCCCGCTCAAGGCAACAAGCGACGGAGTGCTGGTGGAGGCATCAACCTGCGTTGTATGCAGGGTAGTAAGATAAAGATAGATAAGGCAGGCGATAGCGCCGTCACTCTCGCTTTCAGGGGTAAGCGTGAACCCACTCCGTGAATCAAATGAACTCAGCTTCATGGCTACGCAGCCTCCTTTCCATTCCCGAGAACTTCCCGCCGGATCTTATCGACCAGAAGCGGAAACCGCGTTGGCTGCTTTAACGCGATGGATACCGTGTTTGGGTTGCATCCCAGCTTTCGGGCAAGCTCCACCATGGTTTCACCACGAAGCGCGAGTTGTGATTTCACCAGCTTGTGAAGATAGGCAGGGTCTTTTTTGCTTGGACTCATGACGCAAGAGCGGTAATAGTTGTTGAACTGAAAGCTTTCCCCGGGGGAATGGTTCCGCCGGGGCCGTAAACAACCAATAAGACAGAAGGGAGCAAGTCCTTGAAAATCCTATTGATTTCTGGTCTCTCGCTCCTGCCCTGGCAGGCAGGATGAGTTAACGCAGCCGGAACGGAAAACAGCCGACCCAGCGGAAGAGGGGAAAGGAAGGCACGGGCCGGGGAGAGGACTCCTCGCAAAGCCGCCACCCATCTCCCAGAGACCATTGCCAGACGGCCTGGGATCCTGGTGACAGGGATACGCTGGAGACCTTGTGCGATTGGCAGGCGCAAGCGATGGTACCGACGCAGGGACTCATTCCGCCGAGGATACTCAAGCGCAGCGCCTAGTGAGAGCAGGGTCTGGTCGGCGCTCACGCCGCCTCCTTATGTTTGGCTGCGATCTCTTTGGCCGACTCACGGAGGCGGTCTGATGACTCCTCCACCAGTTCCCCCAGCAGGCGTGAGAAGGGGATGCCCCTCCGGACTGATTCTCGACGCAGAAACTCAAGCTTCTCTTCAGGAATCCCTCGAAGATCAGTGATTTGAATGTGTTCAATCGTGCTCATACGGGCAATATTGTTGGAAACTTTCTAATATTCCAATGGAGAGTTTCGAATATCTTAGAAAAAAGCTGGAAAGTTTCGAATTCCTTTGCCATTTTCGCCCCCGTGATACCGTTCAATGAGATAAATCGACGCCTTGATGCCTTAGGCAAAGATCGCAAATGGCTTGCGGAGGCATCCAAAAGAAGCCCCGCGTCGATTGCAGCGGCGCTCGCACCGAGTGCGCCGGACTCAAAGCGTTCAAAGCATGTTCAAAAAGCTCTTTCCGACGCCATTGAAGCCGAAGAAGAACGCCAGCGGCCGAAGAGAGACCTTCCGCCCGGCCACGTGGAAATCATCCTTTCGGAGAGCCAGTACCAAAAAGCCCAAGAGGCCAGCCAGATCGCCGGATACACCGCCCTATCTGATTACTGCCGGGTCGCGATTGAAGACGCGGCAGATCGGCTTTTAGCCGAAGAGGAGGAGCGCAAACGCTTAATAGAGGAGAACGCCCGAAAAACGGCCTAGGCAAGGATGGCCCCAGAACATCATTCCCTTACCTTGGATAGAAATTTAACGCCACGAGACCACCTCGGGCTTTACAGACATACACCCAATATTAACGTAATACACCTATGAATACAGACGAAACCACAACCTCACCTTCACTCGTTCTCAAACAGACCAAAGAAGCCACGAGCTTTACTGAATCCAACGTCCTGACGCTTGACGGAAAGCGCGTCCCTGCCGGGGACTACATCGTCCGCACGACAGTCGAGTTGGAGCCCATCAATGAAGCTCAGTGACGGAAATCGTCTGCTTTCCTGAAATCTTGGTCATTTTCAGAAATGGCCACGATCCGCTTAACTCGACCTCATCAAGAAATGCGTGCCAGAAGATCAGCCTATGCGCGTCAAGCGGCCCTGCTTTATAGCGCTTAAAGTTGTTCAACGTGATGATGTCTCCTTCGATTTTGGAAATCCGATATCTGGTTTTCATGGAGCAATTCGGTGGCTTTGGTGTCGTAAAATTTCACCAGAGCGAGCAACTGAGAACCAGTTTAAAAGCACCGCAAGGCCGCATCGGACCTTAGAGGCGTATACCAATATTTAATGTAATACACCCATGAACCCTTCACGGAATAAAACCAAACATTGGCGCTCACCCGTAAGGGTGCTGCTCTCCCACGGCTGCCACGAATGCGGATGCGTTTCCGCGATAGGGTTCTCGTTCTTCCGATGGCGGCGGGTGTGGCGTGCGTCGAAATGCCATCCCATTGTTCAGGTCGTCTTGCTCAAGCCGCTGTTGGCCGTCCACCGTGCGCTTTGCTGGTATTGCCGCACCAACGCCTGGGAGAAGAAACAATCCGCACATCAAGCCGCGCCGTCGACCGCAGAGTAGACCAAGAACCCCGTCGAATTCACCACTTCGACAATGTCTACGCCCTCCGTCCACTCGCCTTCCCCGTGTGGATCATAATGAGCGGTTTTTACCGGAAAGGGAAAGAAGCCGCAGAGTTCCTCTTCCCACTCGGCTCTATCGCACATAAACGTCGTCGCGGCATCTTCATCGCGTCCCCTCGGTACGATCTCTAGCGCGACGTCCAAATCGCTATCAGGCCGGTGATCACCTCGAACGCGGCTCCCGAAAACCCACAACCGCTTTACAAACGGTTTCGAGGCCGCCCATTCCCTGAGTATCTGTTCGGTTCGGAGGTCCATAGACGCTCTTCTATCGCAGCCGACCCTTGAGCGAACAGTTTAAAACGGCTTTAAAAAGCGGAATTAAAACCGCCTCAAAACCGCCACATTTCTGTTTGTGGTTCGTAAGTCATTGGAAATCAACGATCCATAAGGGGGTTCGAATCCCCTAGGCTCCACTTTGAAAGAACCGCCCACAAGGCGGTTTTTTTGTGCCGTTTTCCCTGGATAAACCAGGTCTGCGCCAGGCGGCGGTTCTGGGTGAGAGCCGGGAGGTAGCCTTCCCGGGGGGCTACCTCAGCTCGGAGGGTTTGTTCAGCACGGCGAAGCGGAGCGTGTGGCGGTTTGTGGCGGTTTGGTGAACTCTACGGCAGCAGTTTCCACAATGCCGCGACTTCCACGGCGAAGAGAAGGCAGAGGATGCCGACCCCCTTCGCGGTTTGCAACGATGGGTTGCCCTTGGGAAAGAGCCACCATTCAAACCATTTTACGCAGAAGGGCATGGTGATGAAACTCGTCAGGGCGACGCTGACGGCGTTGCCGATGAAGGTCGCCAGCGATGCCTGAATGCCAAACTGCGCGAGGTCGAGGTACTTCATCTCCAGCATCACGATCGGGAAAAGACCGAGCAGGACGAGCAGGGCGGCCTTCCAGTTGGGCGGCGGCTCGCCGGTGGCGGGGTTGAGCGGCACCCAGCCGGGGAACGAAGTCTGGAGGTGCATGAACTCCTCGCTTTCGATGAAATCGGCTGTCTCCTCCAGCAGTTTCCTGCGCTCGGGAGCGTTCATCCATGCTTCAAGATGCGCGGGCGATTCGTAGCGGAGGATGGAAGTCCAGTGGCCGTCCTTTCCATTGGCAGGCGGCTGAAGGTACATGCCGCGATAGCCGGGGTAGCGCGCCTGGGCTGCCTGGATGCGCGTTGCCCATTCCCGGTAGCGATCCGCCTTGCCGGGCTTGACCTTGGAAAAGATCACCTCGGTCACTTCCGAAGACGCTGCGACTCCCTCGCTGCCGGAGACGGTTTCGCCAAAGTTTCCGCCGTCGAGCAGCGGGGTGACTTCCGCGAGCATCGCCGCCCGTTCCGGTGAATGTCGCCAGGCTTCCAGCGTGGTGCCGGATTCAAACTTGATGATGATCGTCCACGCCGCCCCGGGCTTGTCGCCGCCGGACGGGGGGACGAAATCGACCCCGATAAAGCCGTCAAAACGGGAAATGACCGCGGTCTGGCGACTCTGCCAGGCGGCGAAGGCTTCCTCCGAACCGGGGTGAACCGTGGCGGTGGAGATCAGGACGGCTTGTTGGCTCATGGGACGCGGGCGGTTGGGCGTCGTGGTCGATTCCCCGGGCAGCATTCCTGCAACGCCCGCTTTCCGGCAATCAAAAAAGAACCGGCGCGGGAAAAAAAACGGCGTTGCCGGGGACACTGCACCGCCTTACGCAGCCCCTGCACGATCTTCGCGGTAGGTGCCGTGGGTCACCCCCAACTGCGAGGTGGCGGAGAGCTTTCGCCAGAGATTGCGACCATCCTCCGCGCCGGAGAGAAGGCGACGGTAGCTTTGGACAATGCGCGTCGATTCCGCGGCATCCTCCTCCAGGAGTTCGACACGATAGTGGCGCAGGCCGAGCGGGGGGAGCGTTTCAAAGAAGCTCGCCCCGGTCTGCGGGACGGCGTTAAAGAGCGTATTGCGACAGCCGACATCGGCCCGCAACGGGTGTTCGACACCGACCCGGTCGCGCAGATGGACGCGGTGATGATCGCACGGGCGGCCGCAGTCGAGAAACGAGGTCCCCTTCGACAGAAACGCGGCAAAGACGCAATGCTCCATATGAAACATCGGCATGTGCTGGTGAAGCGTCAGTTCAAACCATTCGGGCGGGGCGTGGTTCAGGAGCGCCTGCACCTGTTGAAGATTAAGGTCATAGGAAACGGTGATCCGCTCCAGCCCGCGTTCCATGAAAAACCGGGCGCTCAGCGGGTTGGCGATGTTGAGCGAAAAGTCGCCGATTTTTCGCAGCGGGCTCTCCCGGAAATACTCGATCGCGCCAAGGTTGCGAATGAGCACGCCGTCGGCTCCGGCTTTTTCGATCAGCTTGAAGAAACCTTGCTCGCCCGCCTTCTGGATGCGCGGGGTGGCCAGGAAAAGAGGCGGCGCGGGCCTGCCGGTGACCTCAGCAAAGGCGCGGAGTGCGCCCACGGCATCGCGGTAACGCCGGATATCCTCGAAATCGACGAGAATGGAGTCAACGCCGCCGACGGCGAGGATGGCGTCGAGCTGTTCCTGCGTCCGGCAAAGGAGATGGAGCGCGGGGCCGGGAGGCGAGGCAACGGCGGTGCGGGGCGGAAAGAAGTCGGAAGGGGCGAAGTCGCGCTCCGCCCGGGGATGTTCGGCCTCCAGCGCAAAGAGAAGTTCGCGGCGGACGCGGTTGAGTTCCGCAATCGGGAGAATCACTTCCCCCTCCAACCGGTTGTCGAGCGTCTCCAGCCGGAACGGCGTTCCCCCGAAGCGCCCGAGATGCTCGGCAAGGCGGGCGGTGGTGAGCGGGGCGGTCCGGGCGCTTTGAAGCGGCAGGCGTGAAGCGAAACGGAGCGGCGCAGGGGAGGGGGTGACTTCGATCACCAGCGGTTCGCCGACCTTCCCGCTGACCTGGAGTGTCAACGCTTTGAGGCGTTCGGGCCGCTTCTGGGTGACCGAACCCGCAAAACTTTTTCGAAGGCGCGCGTTCAACGCCGGGTCGTCGGTCTTCCAGACGTGATGCCCGGGGGCGATGCGGCGGAAGTCGAGATGGCCGCGGCCAAAGGTGAGCCGATTGCCGTGGACGGCGTAGAGGCGACCCCCCTGCTCCTGGTTGGTATCGCCGCCGGTGTCAAAAACGACGCCGTCGCCCGGTTTGAGGTCGATCTGCAAGGTGTCGATCTCGACAAAGTCGCGCCCGGTTTTCTTCACCAGCCCGACGAGCGGTCCCCGCTTTTTGCCGAACCGCGCCGGGACCAGTTCCTGGTGGTTGACGCCGTGAAGCCAGCCGGAGTAAAGCCCGCGCGAAAAGGTCATCTCCATCTGGTAGCGGTCGTCGCGCTCCGGTTGCCATTCCCTTCCGGCCAGTGCGGCGTCGATCGCCTTGCGGTAGACCTGGCAGACGGCGGCGACGTACTCGGGCGTCTTGAGCCTGCCTTCGATCTTGAAGGAGACCACCCCCCGCTCCAGCAGGGCGGGGATTTCGTCGACGGCGGCAAGGTCCTGCGGCGAAAGGAGGTAGCGCCGGTCGCCGAGATCGCGCACCGCGCCGTCGACGATGAGTTCGTACGGCATCCGGCACGCCTGCGCGCACTCGCCCCGGTTGGCGCTGCGGCGTCCGAGCGATTCGCTCGTCAAACACTGGCCTGAATAAGCAACACAGAGCGCTCCATGCACAAAGACTTCCCACTCCAGCGGGGAGGGGGCCGCTTCGTCGCGCTGCGAGGCGTTGAACTTCTCCAGCTCGCGCAGGGAAAGCTCGCGGGCGAGGACGACCCGGTCGATCCCAAGCTGCCGGTGGGCGACCTGCGCCCCTTCGGGAGAGGTGATCGTCATCTGCGTGGAGGCGTGGATCGGCAGTTCCGGCGTGATCTCGCGCGCCAGCCGCACGAGGCCGATGTCCTGCACGATCAAGGCATCCACCTGCGCGCGGTTCAAAGTCCGGAGGTAGTCGGCGGCGTCGGGAAGCTCGTCGGTAAAGACCAAGGTGTTGAACGCGACGTACGCCTTGACGCCGTGCCGGTGGCAGAAGCGGACGACTTCGGGAAGCTCCTCTTCGGTGAAATTATCGGCCCGCAGCCGGGCGTTGAAGCGCGGCAGACCAAAGTAGACCGCATCCGCCCCGTTGGCGATGGCGGCGCGCACGCACTCCCAATTACCGGCAGGAGCGAGGAGTTCCGGTTCTGAAGTCATGAAAAAGGTAATTCCTTCCAATACTTCCTCGCGGCCCCGGGCGCAAGCGTTGATCAAACGACGGGGGATTACTGGGTGTGATTAAAAGTGGTGCAGATAAGAAGCAACCTGAAGGGTTGCTCAAGCGGAGCAGCCGGGGGTAAGCGCGAGAGCGCGCCACCCCCGGAGAACCCGGTGGGAGAGAAATCGACCCTAA
>Ga0182739_1000535_pt1 | contig 47403 bp, 47 predicted proteins | sample eDN5th30CBELigBY_FD_128873 | JGI IMG/M metagenome (GOLD analysis project Ga0182739, IMG submission 128873) | Enriched backyard soil microbial communities from Emeryville, California, USA - eDNA 5th pass 30_C BE-Lig BY (version 2) (version 2) | ecosystem: Environmental > Terrestrial > Soil >... | reverse complement strand
GGCGACAACATCTCGATGGAAGTGCACCTGATCGTGCCGATCGCGATGGAAGAGAAGCTGCGCTTCGCCATCCGTGAAGGCGGACGCACCGTCGGCGCAGGCGTCGTCGCTTCCATCATCGAATGACCGGCGCAGCGACCGACCACAACAAAAGCGTCACGCCCCCCACGCTCGGCCTCGTGCTGGCGGGGGGGCTCGCGCGCCGCATGGGCGGCGGCGACAAGGCGCTGCTGACGGTCGGTGACGAAACCATCCTCGCGCGCGCGCTCAAGCGGCTCTCGCCGCAATGCGCGCGCATGATGCTCAACGCCAATGGCGATCCGGCGCGCTTCGCTTTCACCGGCCTGCCTGTGGTGGCCGATGACGTTGCGGGCTTCGCGGGACCGCTTGCCGGCATTCTCGCCGGGCTCGACTGGGCCGCGGCCCATGCGCCGGAACTCGAATGGGCGGTCAGCGTGCCGGGGGACTGTCCGTTCCTGCCGCACGATCTCCTCACCCGTCTGCATGCCGTACGCGAAGCGGAAGGGGCCGCGCTCGCCTGCGCGCGCTCGGGCGCCTGGCGCCATCCGGTCGTCGGGCTCTGGCGCGTCGCGCTGCGGCACGACCTGCGCCACGCGCTCGTGGACGAAGACCTGCGCAAGATCGAGGTATGGACGGCGCGGCACGGCATCGCCATCGCCGACTGGCCGGACCAGCCGGTCGATCCGTTCTTCAACGTCAACACGCCTGAAGACCTTGCAGCCGCCAACCGCGTCGCCGCCGCTGAAGCCGGCGCGTGAGATGATCAGCCCGTGAGGGCGCTGTAGGGGATGAAGCCGACAGTATCGCCGGGTTCAATCCGCGTCACATCCTCGACGAGTTCGGCAAGGCCGTCGGTCTCGGTGAGCGACGTGATCACCCCCGCGCCATCGCGCGGATGCTTCGTGGCAATCAGTCCGCCATCAGGCCCTACGGACAGCGAGACGCGTACATATTCCCGCCGGCCGCTCTTCTTCTTGTAGGCGAAGGCCGTGCGCACCGGATAGGCGGTGAGCGGCTCCGGCTGCGCTCCGGCGAGCCGCAGCAACAGCGGCCGCACTACGCGCGCGAAGGTGACGAACACCGCGACCGGATTGCCCGGCAGGCCGACGAAAGCGGCGCTCTGCTCCGGCGCCAGTCCCGGCACCACGCCCATCGCCACCGGCCGTCCGGGCTTGATCGCGATGCGCCAGAACACCAACCGTCCGGTCGCCTCGACGGCCGTGCGCACATGATCGGCCTCGCCGGTCGAGACGCCGCCTGACGTTACGATCAGGTCGTGGTCGGTCGCGGCCATCGCCAGCGCATCGCGCAGCACCTTTGCGTCGTCGGCGAGAATGCCGAGATCGGTGACGCGCGCGCCGAACCGCTGCAGCAGCGCGCCAATCAGCGGCCGGTTGGCGTCGTAGATGCGCGCGGCGCCGAGCGGCTTTCCGGCCGTCACCACTTCGTCGCCTGTCGAGAACAAGGCAACCCGCACGCGCGGTCGCACGGCGAGATGCGTGACGCCGAGCGCGGCCGCGAGAGCGAGATCCGCAGCCGTGAGCCGCCGTCCGGCGGCGAGCGCGGTCGTGCCGGCCGCGATGTCCTCGCCGGCAAGCCTTCGGTTGGCGCCGGGTTTCAGCCCCGGCGGCACGACGACGTGATCACCCTCGCTGCGCACGTCCTCCTGCATGAACACCGTATCGGCGCCGCCCGGCATCGGCGCGCCGGTGAAGATGCGGATCGCCTCGCCCGCGCCGAGCGCCGCAGCGGCTGAGGCGCCGGCCTGCACCCGCTCCGTCACCCACAGCCGCGTCTCCGCGTCCGCCGCGAGATCGCCATGCCGCACGGCATAGCCATCGACCGCGGAGTTCATGAACGGCGGCAGGTCGATCGACGCCACCACGTCGCGCGCAAGCACGCGCCCGAGCGCCGACGCAAGGCGCACGCGCGAGGAACCGGCAAGCGGCGTCACCCGCTCGGCGATGAGGCGCTCGGCCTCCGCTATCGGCATCAGCGGGCCGGAAAACGCGAAGCAGTCGTCGGTCAGTTGCGCCATGCGGCGTCACTCCGATCTGCGCACCAGTTGTGCGATGGGCGCGGCGCGTTCGATCAGCACCGCGGCGATGGCCTCGAGGTCGTCGAGCGGCAGCACCGGAACACGCGCTTGTGGCAATGCTACGTCGGCGGCGATCGCGACGACCTGCGGGTCTTCCGCGGCAAGCAGCGGCGTCCCGTTGGCCTCGCGATAGACTTCGAGCTTGGGATGCCCCTCGCGCTTGAACCCTTCGATCAGCACCAGATCGACCGGGCTGAGCTTCTGCAGGAGGTCGGCCAGCGGCGGCTCGCCCGCGCCGCGCAACTCGTGCATCAGCGCCCAGCGCTGGCCTGAGCTTATCATCACCTCGGTCGCGCCGGCGAGGCGATGGGTATGCGAATCCTTGCCCGGCACGTCGATGTCGAAGGAGTGGTGCGCGTGCTTCAACGTCGAGACGGTGAACCCGCGCGCGGTCAGCCGCGGAATGATCCGCGCAAGCAGCGTCGTCTTTCCCGATCCGCTCCAGCCTGCAATGCCGATGATGCGCATGAACCCGTAATTTTCCTTCTTCGTTGGGCGCGTGCCTTAGGCGTCGTCACCAAAGCGCATGCCGAGCGCTGCGATGCGCGCGCGTGTCGTGTGATCGGCGAGCGCCGCAATGAACGCCTGCATGGCCGGGCGCGACATGCGATTCTCGGCCACCAGGAAATCATACTGCTCCGGCATCAGCGGCAGGAAGCCGAGACCGTAAAGGCTCGCAACCGATTCGATCGCAACGCCCCAATCGGCACGGCCCTGCGCCACCGCCGCGGCGACCGCATTATGCGAGCGCGGCTGGTTGCCGTAACCGGCAGGCCGGCTGCCGCCGAGCAGGCGGTCGATGAGGATGCGCGTGCCGGCGCCGGCATTGCGGTTGACCATCACGGCCGCGGGATCGGCAAGCGCCGCGCTGACCGCTTCGGATGCGCTGCGCCCCTCGAACCGCGTATCGCCCTTGCGGAACAGCAGCCCTTGCATGCGCAGCCAGCCGCGCACGAGGCGCAGGCCCGGCGTCACGAGATGGGCATTGTAGACATCGCTCTCCGGATCGACGAGATGCACCGGCGCGATGTCGCATTCGCCGCGCCGCGACGCCGCAACCCCGCCCATACTGCCGACCGCGATGATGCGCGCGCGCAGCCCATGTTCGGCAAGAGTCGTCAGCACCGCATCGAGCCCGACGCAATGGCTTCCGGCGATCACGAGATCGGGCGTGCGCACCGCATCGCCGATCAGGGTCACGCGCTTATGCGTGCCGGCATCGAGCGCCGGGCTCAGGGCGTCGATCTCGATGAAGCCGTCGGACTGCGCAAAGGCCGTCACCGCTCCGGAACCTTTTGCGGACGGAAATGCGATCAGGCCATCATCGCCCTGCGCCAGGGACACCAGCAGGAATTCCTTGCGCCCGAGTTCGGAGGGAACGCGCACCGGCACCGTCGCCTCGACGCTGTGAGCGTCCTCAACCGGCAGGCCGGCAAGCGCGCGCACCACCGGCGCAATAAAGGCATGGAAGGTGAAGATCGCCGAAGTCGGAAATCCCGGCAGCACCGCGAGCGGCTTGCCATCGATCACCGCGAGGCAGAGCGGCTTGCCCGGCTTGAGCGCGACGCCGTGTACGATGATGCCCGGTGATCCGAGTTGCGGCACCACGCGGTGCGAAAGGTCGCCCGCGCCTTTCGACGTGCCGCCCGACAGCACGACCGCATCGCAGGTTTCGACCGCGTGCTTAAGCGCGCGGAGCAGTTCTTCCTCGTTGTCGCGGATCGCGCCGAGCATCACTGGCTCGCCGCCGGCTTCGCGGATCGCGGCGGCCAGCATGGCGCCGTTGCTGTCATAGACGCGGCCCGGCTGCAGCGGCGCGCCCAGCGCCGTGAGTTCGTCTCCCGTCGAGAGGACCGCGACACGCGGCCGCCGCACCACGCCCACCGCATCGAGCCCGCAGGCCGCAAGCATGCCGATTTCGCGCGAGCCGAGTTGTGCGCCGCGCCGCAGCACCGTCTCGCCGCGCGCAATGTCGGAACCGGCATAGGACACGAACTGGCCGGCATTGACCGCCCTGTAGAGGTCGATGGCCGGGCCGGCATCGGTCTCGACCAGATCCGTCCACTCGATCATCACCACCGCGTCGGCGCCGCGCGGAACGACACCGCCGGTGGCGATCGCGGTCGCGCTCCCCGGCGTCACTTCCAGAGCGGGCGCCTGTCCGCAGACAAGCACCTCGGCATTGAGCGTAAGTCTCCGCGGCGTCGCATCGCTCGCGCCCACGGTATCGGCGGCGCGCACGGCAAAACCGTCGACGCCCGAACGATCGAACGGCGGCGCGTCGACCGGGGCGATCACGTCCGCGGCGAGGGTCCTGCCAAGCGCCTCCGCGAGTGGCACGCTCTCGGCGGGCATCGGCGCGAGCGAGAGCCTGTCCTCGAAGCGCTTGCGCGCCTCTTCGGCCGATACCACTTCGAGAAACTGTTCCTGGCGCGCGGCCGCGCGTACCGCTGCAATCAGCGCGTCGCCGGAAGAAAGACGATCAGGAAGAGCATTCATATCGCCGGCCTCATGGCAGCAAGTTCACCGAGACGGTCGTCCCATTGGGGTAGCCTTCCGACTCCGGCGGCACAAGCACCCATCCGGCGGCCTGCGCCACCGCGGCGAGCGGGAACGTCCCGGAAGCCAGAGGCCGCACGGCCTCGCCATCGCTTTCAACCAAAACCACCTCCGCAATCCCGATGCCCGACGTGAGTTTTCGCGACAACGGACGCGCGAAAGTCGCAGGCTCCCCGTTGCCGCCGGACAGACATTTAAGCATCGGCAGCCCCAGCAGCAGCCAGGCGCCGAGCGCGGCGTCGAGGCGGCCGGGGAGAAGCAGCACGGGCCGTTCGGCGATGCTCCCGAATCCGGCCGTTTCGCCCGGCCGGATACCGGTGCCGTGGAACTTGAGTTGGCCTGCCGCAGCAATCATCGAGGCTGTGCGGTCGGATCGACCCTGCCCCGTACCGCCGACCGTGACGAGCGCGTCGAGCGCGTTCGCGCCCACGCTTGTCGCCGGATCATCGTCGAGCCGCAAAGCGACCGGTTCGGCGCCTGCCCGCAACAGCGCCGCGCGCACCATCGCCGTCACAGAGTCGGTTTCGCGACCGGCAATGCCGATGCGCGGGCGGCGGATCGTGACGACGTCGATGCCGGCGATCCGGAGCGCCGCGGCAGCCGCCACACCGATACTGACGCCGGCCCGCAGGATGGGTGCGGCTGACGTGGCATCGAAGCCGGCCGGCGCGACGCCTTCGCCCGGTCCGACGGAGGCCATGGCCTCGAATGTTCCGCCCGCGGTGACAACCCCGTCCGGCGGCAGCACCGCATCGCAGCCTTCGGGCATGTCCTCGGCTGCTTCGACCCAGCGCGGCGACGGGATCAGCGGGGTCGGCGCATAGGGGCCGGCGTCGGCGACCAGTTCGGCGCGCACCGCCCAGCCGTCCCGTATCGCCTGCGTCGCTGCCGGCAGGGGCGCAGCGACATAGACATCATCGGCCGCCACCGCTCCGATGGCGTCCACCGGAGCGACGCTCCGCGCCGGCACCGGCCGGGTCAGCGCCGCGATCACGGCAAGCGCGTCGCGCCATGGCGTGAGATTTCCAATCCGCTGCGGCGGCCCCGCCAATTGCATTACTCCTCACGCCGGGCCCGGAACGATGGAGCATCGTCCCTCTCACACCGACAGGCTTGACGGCCGCCGGCCCGGCCAGCAGGTTGTCAGCCTATACCGGCAGGATAACGATGGGCGAAACGCTGCTCAATCTGCGCGGGCTCAAATGCCCGCTCCCCGCACTGAAGCTGCGCAAGGAACTGACCCGCATCGCCGCGGGCGCAGAGATCGTCGCCGAATGCACCGATCCGCTGGCGGCGATCGACATCCCCAACCTGATTCGTCAGACCGGCGACACGATCGTCGAGACGCGGCGGGAGGCGGATATCCTGGTGTTCAGGATCCGCAAGGCTGGCGACTGAAGGATCGGGCCCGTCCCGAATAGACGCATTCCCTCGCGCAGGCCATCCTTCCCCCGCGTGATCGACACGCTCGCCAGCGCCGGAAGCGTGCTGGTCAGATGGTCCCAGATCCAGCGCGCGACATTTTCCGTCGATGGCAGCGCGAGCCCTTCGACCTCGTTGAGGTGGCGGTTGTGAAGCTGCCTGATGACGGGCTGGGCGTGGCGGTCGACTTCGCCGCCGCTCACCGGCCAGCCATAGACCGGATCCGGATCCCCCTGCAGGTGAAGGCAGACCCTGAAGACGTGCCGCTGCAAGGCCTGGTGCGGCGGCAGCGAGCAGGCGGCCTCGAAACTGAATTCTCTGAATGTCTCAATCATTGGGCGCCGGCCCCACTCCCGACCCGATTGCCTTGTTTTATGCCGTTCCGGCCAGACGCGAATACGGCATCCGCACTTCGCGTAAAAGTAGCATTTTAGTGATGCCCTATCATACCGGGCGTGCGGTTTGCGAACGCAGTCCGGCGACCACTGGGGATGCGGCGGCGACAATGGTATTGATGACAGAGGGAAACAGGCAGGCACCGCACGCAGAATCGTGCGCGCGGTTCTAATATGCCTTTTGCACGTATATCGCCAGTCCCGTGACCGACACACGCCACCTCTGCCGAACATTCCTGCCGGTGCTGGCCGTGACCACGCTCACCGCCTGCGCATCGCAGGACAGCGTCAATTACGGCATCGCGGTCCAGAACAAATTCGCGGCCAACAGTTGTGCCCAGATACTGGCCAAGACCAGCGCCACCGAAGCGCGGGTGAAGCAGCTCGAAGGATTGTCGGCAAGGGCGCGGCAGGATACCGGCGGCGGTCTGGTCGCGACCACCGTCTACGGCCCCGACCTTGCGGTAGCGAACGCCGACCTGCGCCTCTTGCGCCGGGCGCGTATCGAAAAGAAATGCGCCGACGCGCCGCCGACCGGGCGGTGATCGTTACACGAGGTCATTCCGGCGTTGGGGCATCAAAGCCGGAAAAGCTCCGGCGATCCTGTCCGCCTCCGCGATCGCGCAGAACAGGTGATAGAGGCTGCTGGCGGGGATGAAGTCCGTGATCGGCGCGCCAGCACCGTCGAGCCGTTCGGCCCAGGCGCCAGCCACGGGGCCCGTGAGATAGCGCTGCCGCACCCTGTCGAGCGCAATGGCCGCGGAAGCCGCTGCCCCTGTCGCCCCGTCTTCGCAGCGTGCGAGCAAAGCCTTGGCGAATTCCGTCTGCGCCCAGCAGCGATAAGTGGTGGACACCGGCGCTCCGTCGGCGCGCGACAGTTCGGGCAGCAGGCCGGTGGCGCGATCGGCGGCACGGCTTGCGAAGTCGAGCAGGCTGTCGGCGACCGGGCTCACGGCGAGACCCGCCATCCGCGCGTGGCGCCGCACGAGCCAGCTCCATTCGGCATGGTGGCCGGGCTCGACCGGCTGGCCGAGCGGTGCGGCACGCCAATCCTCGTCGAAGAACTCGGTGAGCGTGCCCGTGGCAGGCGACAGGAAATGCGTGTCGAGCAGCGCGCGCAGGCCGGCCGCGCGCTCCAATGCCTGCGGATGCCTCACCGTCTCGTGCAGCGCCAGCATCGCTTCCAGCAAGTGCATATGCGGGTTCTGCCGGCGTGGCAGGCTGCGCGGCAGCCCTTCGTGACAGGTCCCGTCGCCCGCCGCCAGATGTTCGTCGAGAAAGCCGAGCACCTCGTCGATCATCGCGCGGACTTGCGCATCGCCGCTCGCGCGTGCGAGCCAGCCGAGCGCCAGCAGCAGGAAGGCGTGGTCGTAGGTATCGCGCAGCGGATCATCGAGAACGCCGTCGCGGTTGACCGCGCGGGCGAACCCTGCCGCGCCGTCGGGCGAACGGTAACGATCGACCAGCGTATCGAAGGCGAGCAGTGCGAGCCGCGTACCGTCCGGAAACCAGCCCAGCGTTGCGGCATGCGCGTAGACGTAGATCTGCCGCGCCTGCACCCGCAGCCGCCGGACGGCGGCGGTGTCCGGCCTGCCATCGGGAAGCAGCCGCTCGTGGAAGCCGCCGGACCGCGCGTCGAAGCCGGTCGTCGCCCAGAACGGCAGCACGGATTCGATGGCCCATTGGCGCAGGGCGCAGGCGGTGGTGGCAAGATCGGGCGCCGGGCGCGTCGGCATCGACTTTCCTGCGGCAAGGCTGCGCCGGCGCGGCACGCCGGGCATGAAGAATCACGGTATAGCAGCGGCCAGCCCGTCGCATCAGCGGCAATGGGCCCTCGCCCCGGATCGCTCAAGGCACTAACTATCGGGCGATGAACCGTCGCCAGAACATAGATCCTGCCACCGAGCCGGACGACCGCGAGGATGCCGAGGAAGAGCAGACGCTCCCCGAGGCCACCGACGCCGCGTTCGACTTCGCCGAGGCCGAAGGCGACGCCACGGCCGGACGTGCGGCGCTGGCGCGCCACGCCAGGCTCGCCCCGTCGACGCCCGGCGTCTACCGCATGCTCGATGCGGCCGGCGACGTGCTCTACGTGGGCAAGGCCAAGAACATCCACAAGCGCGTGGCGTCCTACCTCCGCCCGACCGGCATCGAGGCGCGGATCGCGCGCATGGTCGCGGCGACCGCAAGCGTCGAATTCGTCTCGACCCGCACCGAGACCGAAGCGCTGCTGCTCGAGGCCAACCTCATCAAGCGCCTGCGTCCGCGCTTCAACGTGCTGATGCGGGACGACAAGTCGTTCCCCTACATCCTGATCGCCGACGACCCGAAGGCGCCGCAGATCGTCAAGCATCGCGGCGCGCGCAACCGGCCCGGCGCCTATTTCGGCCCCTTCGCTTCGGCCGGCGCGGTCAACCGCACGATCACCGCGCTCGAACGCGCCTTCCTGCTGCGCTCCTGCAGCGACGCCGTGTTCGAGAGCCGCACGCGGCCCTGCCTGCTGCACCAGATCAAGCGCTGCTCGGCGCCCTGCACCGGCGAGATCGCGCCGGAGGACTACGCAGAGCTTGTGAAGGAAGCGAAGGATTTCCTCGCCGGGCGCAGCCAGGCGGTAAAGTCACATCTTGCGGCCGACATGGAGCAGGCGGCGGAGGCGCTCGACTATGAACGCGCCGCGATCTATCGCGACCGTCTGGCGGCGCTCTCCGCGATCCAGACCCAGCAGGGCATCAATCCGCGCGGCGTCGTGGAGGCGGATGTCTTCGGCGTGCATCAGGAGGGCGGCTTCACCTGCATCGAGGTGTTCTTCTTCCGCACTGGCCAGAACTGGGGCAACCGCGCCTATTTCCCGCGCGCCGACCGCTCGCTTGCGGCCGGGGACGTGCTGGGCGCGTTCCTGGCGCAGTTCTACGACGACAAGCCCTGTCCGCGGCTGATCCTGCTCTCGCATGGCTTCGACGACGGGCCCCTGCTCGCCGAAGCGCTGAGCGTGAAGAGCGGATTCCGGGTCGAGGTCGCGGTGCCGCAGCGCGGGGAGAAGAAGGAACTGGTCGCGCACGCGGTTTCCAATGCGCGCGAAGCGCTCGGCCGCAAGCTGGCGGACACCGCCTCGCAGCGAAGGCTGCTGGAAGGGCTGGCGGAAGTGCTCGGGCTCGAACGGCTCCCGCAGCGGATCGAGGTCTACGACAACAGCCATATCCAGGGCACGAATGCGCTGGGCGCCATGATCGTCGCCGGACCGGAGGGCTTCCGGAAGAACCAGTACCGCAAGTTCAACATCCGCACCGCCACGCTGACGCCGGGCGACGACTACGGCATGATGCGCGAGGTGCTGACGCGGCGATTCAAGCGCCTGATCGACGAATCACCGCGGCCCGCTGCGCCCGCGACCGAGGGCAACGCAGAGGTGGAAGGAGCGGCAAGCGAAGCCGACAATCGCGACGATTCCCCCTGGCCCGATCTCGTCATCATCGACGGCGGGCTCGGCCAGCTCAATGCGGCGATCGAAACGCTGCGGGAACTCGGGATAGAGCACGTTCCGATGGTGGCGGTCGCGAAGGGGCCCGACCGCGACGCCGGGCGCGAGACCTTTTTCCTGCCCGGCCGGCCCGGATTCCGGCTGCCGCCGCGCGAGCCGGTGCTCTATTTCATCCAGCGGCTGCGCGACGAGGCGCACCGCTTTGCGATCGGCTCGCATCGCCAGCGGCGGGTCCGGAGCCTGCGCGAAAGCGGCCTGCAGGAGATTGCGGGCGTCGGCCCGTCCCGCAAGCGCGCTTTGCTCCACCACTTCGGAACCTTGAAGGCCATCGAGCGGGCGTCCATATCCGATCTGGCCCGCGTTCCGGGCGTCAGTGTCGAAACCGCACGCAAGATTTATGACTATTTTCACGAGTCCGGGGCTTCCTCCAATGCGCCATGACGCTGATCCTGGCGCCTATGCGCATCACCGCCCTGCCGACATTTCGACGGATGCGCTGAATGCGCGTCTGAAACACGGCGAGAAGCGGTTGACGCACTCCCATGCCAGGTGTTCCTTGCCGTCATGACGATCACCGGCCGATCCGATTCTGCAGCCCATACCCTGTCGCTCGCCAACCTGCTGACCTATGGCCGCATCGCCGCCGTTCCGGTGGTGGTCGGCTGCCTGTTCTGGTCGCAGGCGTTCCAGGGCGGCATGTGGCTGCGCTGGGTCGCGCTGTTCATTTTCATCGCGGCGGCGCTGACCGACATGCTGGACGGCTATGTCGCCCGCATGTGGGCGCAGGTGTCGCCGCTCGGGCGAATGCTCGATCCGATTGCCGACAAGCTGCTGGTAGCCTCCTGCCTGCTGATGCTGGCCGCCGACGGCACCATTCTCGGCTGGTCGCTGTGGGCGGCCATCGTCATCCTGTGCCGGGAAATCCTGGTGTCGGGCCTGCGCGAGTTCCTGGCTGAGCTGCGCGTGGGCATTCCGGTTACCCGGCTCGCCAAATGGAAGACGGCCGTGCAACTGACGGCTGTAGGCGTCCTCATCGCCGGCGAGGCGGGCGATCAGATCTTCCCGATGACCACCAGCATCGGGCTGGCGCTGCTCTGGGTCTCCGCGATCGTGACGCTCTATACCGGCTGGGACTATCTGCGCGCCGCGTTGCGCCATGTCTGATGCGGGAGCGTCTGATGCGGGAGTGTCTGATGCGGGAGCAAGGCGCATGAAGGTGCTGTACTTCGCCTGGATCCGGGAGCGGGTGGGAAAGCCGGAAGAGGTCGTCGAGCCGCCGCCGGAAGTAACCACCGTGGGCGAGCTTGCGGCATGGCTGTCCCAGCGCGGCGAGGAATACGCCCACGCCTTCGCCAACCCGCAGGCCGTTCGGGCGGCGATCGACCGCGCCCATGTCAAGCCGGGCGCCGCGATCGCGGGCGCACGCGAGATCGCGTTTTTTCCGCCGATGACCGGTGGCTGATGAAGGTCCGCCTGCAACGTGAGCTGTTCGATACCGCGGCGGAGGCCGAGGCGCTCTCGCGCGGCCGCCCCGACATCGGCGCGGTGGTGACCTTTACCGGCCTCTGCCGCGGCGATGAGAACGGCAAGCCGATCGCGGCGCTGACGCTCGAACACTATCCCGGCATGGCCGAGGAAGAGATCAGCCGCCACGTTGCCGAGGCCGAGCGCCGCTGGCCGCTGCTCGGCGTCACCGTCATCCACCGTTACGGCCGGATGGAACCGGGCGATCCGATCGTGCTGGTCGTCACCGCCTCCGCGCACCGGCAGGCCGCTTTCGAGGCGGCCGAGTTCCTGATGGACTACCTCAAGACGCAGGCGCCGTTCTGGAAGCGCGAAGAGCGCCCCGACGGAGGACGCTGGGTCGATGCGAAAGCCGAGGACGACGCCGCGGCCGAGCGGTGGAACCGGTGACATATCACGGCAACAAATCGCTGATACGGCGTAACGCGCTTTGCTGATCGGGCGCACTGATCGGACGCACTGACAGCAGCCAGCGCTTTCGATCCGAGACGTCACCATTTCGCTGTTTTTGACCGGCATCGGTCTCAGGCATGGCTCGCCGTTCGGGGCGTGACGCCCGGGCAGCCATCAAACCCTTAGCGCGAACACCTTTGCAGCTTACGGCTGGTGGCCGTCGGCACGCATCACGAACCCCATGATCGGACCGGCCGCATGCTTTTCGTTCCACGACCAGACGCGCATTCGCGCGCCGCGTGGCTCGACGAGTTGCGGGCGACGCTGACGCTTGCCTGGCCGCTCGTTCTCACGAACCTCGCGCAGATTGCGCTCACCACCACCGATGTCATCGTCCTCGGCCGCCTGAGCGCTGATGCGCTCGCGGCCAGTGCACTCGGCGCGAACCTCTATTTCGCGGTGCTGATCTTCGCCATCGGGCTGGTCACGGCCACCTCGCCGATGATGGCGCGCGCTTTCGGCAGCAAGCTCCACGTCGTGCGTGACGTGCGCCGTACGTTCCGGCAGGGGCTGTGGAGCGCCGCGATGATTTCCGTGCCGGCCTGGCTACTGCTGTGGCAAGCGGAGGCGATCCTGCTGCTGCTGCGACAGGAGCCGCACCTTGCGGCGGCGGGCCAGGACTACATGCGCGGCCTGCAATGGGGCTTCCTGCCCTTTCTCGGCTTCATCGTGCTGCGCTCTTTCATGTCCGCGCTCGAGAAACCGCTCTGGGCGCTGATCGTCACCGGCATCGCGATCGCCTTCAACCTCGCCGCCAACATCGTGCTCGTGTTCGGCCATCTCGGCTTTCCGGCGATGGGGTTGTTCGGCGCCGGGCTCGCGACAACGCTGTCCAACGCCTTCCTGTTCTTCGGTCTGGCCGCGGTGATCGTCTGGCATCGCCGCTTCCGGCGCTACCACCTGTTCGGCAACTGGTGGCGGCCGGACTGGAAGCGGCTTGCGGAACTCTGGCGGCTCGGCCTGCCGATCGGCGGGGCGCTCGCCTTCGAGGTGACGGTGTTCAACGCGGCCGTGTTCCTCATGGGCCAGTTCGGAGCGACGGCCGTCGCGGCGCATGCGATCGCGATCCAGATCGCCTCCGCCACCTTCATGGTGCCGATGGGGCTGGCGCAGGCGGCGACCGTGCGGGTCGGCCGCGCCTATGGCGCGCTCGACATCGACGGGATCACGCGCGCCGGCTGGACCGCGCTCGGCCTCGGCGTCGCGTTCATGGCCTGCATGAGCGTGCTGATGATCGCAGCGCCGCGGCTTCTGATCGGCGCCTTCCTCGATCTCGGCGATCCGGCCAATGCCGTCGTCATCGCTACCGCGGTATCATTCCTGATGTGCGCGGCGGTGTTCCAGGTCGCCGACGGCGCGCAGACCATTGCGGCCGGCTCCTTGCGCGGCCTGCACGATACGCGGGTGCCGATGCTCTATGCCGGCGTGGGATTCTGGCTGATCGGCCTGCCGCTCTGCATGCTGCTCGCCTTCCCGGCGGGCCTCGGGGGCATCGGGATCTGGCTCGGGCTCGCAGCGTGCCTTGCGCTCGTCGCCTGCATCATGGTGCGGCGCTGGATGAGGCGCGAGCGGTTGGGGCTAGTGCCGAGCGCCTAGAACATCGTTCAGGTTGGTCGGGCTTCGCCACGCCAAACTTCGAGTGGCCAACCGCAGTGTCATTGCGAGCGGAGCGAAGCAATCCAGCCTGTTGAAAGAACTGGATTGCTTCGTCGCTGCGCTCCTCGCAAAGACGGCCGTTAAGCCATGACCCGCCGAGGTTGAAGCGTCCGATAAAGTCGCGTCAAAAAAGTGCGTGAACAAAAAAGAGCGCCGGCTTTGAATCATCAAAGCCGGCGCTCCGAAACGTGATTTAGGAAACGGCGTGGCCAGCGCGATTACGCCGCCGCCTTCTTGCCCTTCGGCTGCACTTCGGCGGTGTAGTCGTCCATCAACTGCTTGGTGATGGCGCCGGGCGTGAACTTCCAGTCCGCGATCTCGGACACCGGCGTCACTTCGGCGGCAGTGCCGGTGATGAAGCATTCGGAGAAGCCCGAAAGCTCTTCCGGCATGATGCGGCGCTGGATCACCTCGATGCCGCGGCGGTTAGCCAGCGCGACGGCGGTCCGGCGGGTGATGCCGTCGAGGAAGCAGTCGGCGATCGGGGTGTGGATCTTGCCGTCCTGAATGAAGAAGATGTTGGCGCCGGTGCATTCCGCGACCCGGCCTTCCCAATCCAGCATCATCGCGTCAGCATAGCCTTTACGCTCGGCAGCATGCTTGGAGATGGTGCAGATCATGTAGAGCCCGGCCGCCTTGGCGAGGCAGGGCGCGGTGCGCGGGTCCGGCCGGCGATATTCGGCGAGGTCCAGGCGGATGCCCTTGAGGCGCTCGGCCGGGTCGAAATAGCTCGGCCACTCCCACGCCGCGATGGCGAGGTGGATCGTATTGGTCTGCGCCGACACGCCCATCATCTCGCTGCCGCGCCAGGCGATGGGACGGACGTAAGCATTCGCCATCCCGTTCTTCTCCAGGACCAGGCGCTTTGCCGCGTCGATCTCGGCAACCGTGTAGGGAATCTCGAAGTCGAGCACCTGGGCCGAACGCTTCAGGCGCTCGGAGTGCTCCGTGCACTTGAAGATCTCGCCACCATAGGCGCGCTCGCCCTCGAACACGGAGCTTCCATAATGCAGACCGTGCGAAAGCACGTGCAGCTGGGCATCGGTCCACGGCACGAGCTTGCCGTCGTACCAGATGACGCCGTCGAATTTATCAAAGGCGACGCCCATGCTATTTCCTCCATGGCTTGAGGCGTGCAGACCGTCGGCCGTTCACAACCGGCTTTTTTGCGCCTCTGAGAGAGTCCCGGTATGGTTGCGGAGCGATGTTCGCTGCAAGGATATTGAGAACCGCGCCTGACGGATGAAAACAAGACCGCCAGCCGATCAATTCTGTGAGACTTTCCGTAACAGGCAATGTATAATATGTCAACATGGCTGACATAATTACAGGCTCCCGGATTACGCCCGCCGCTTCAGCCGCCGCAGCGGAAAAGAACGATGCGAGGGCGGAGCCGGCGTGGGACCTCATCGAACTGCTGTTCTTCGCCTATCGCGACTTCGTCGGCGATCCTGACCATGTGCTCGCGACACTGAAGTTCGGCCGCGCCCATCACCGGGTGCTGCACTTCGTCAACCGCAATCCGGGCATCAAGGTCGCCGACCTTCTCGAAATTCTCAAGATCACCAAGCAATCGCTGGGGCGGGTTCTCAAGCAGTTGGTGGATGAGGGTTACATCGAGCAGCAGGCGGGGCCACAGGATCGCCGCCAAAGGCTGCTCCACGTCACCGCGAAAGGAGAGGTGCTGGCGATGCGGCTTGCGCGCCTGCAAAGTGTGCGGATCGCGCGCGCTCTCGGCGGGCTGGAAGCCGGTGCGCATGAATCCGCGCGCCGCTTTCTGATGGCGATGATTGATGCCGACGAGCGTCAGGATGTCCTGCGTCTGGTCGATAAGGCAAATGGCGTTGCCCGGCGCCGGCACCACGACGATCGATGATCGCGTGTCCTTGATACAGCATTGGCGCCATGATTGGCGCTCAAAGGACTCCGCATGAGCGGAACTCAGACCGACCCTGCCGACGACGCGCCCCACCTGCTGCTGGTGGACGACGATCGCCGCATCCGCGAACTCCTCTCGCGCTTCCTCGCGCATGAAGGTTATCGCGTGACGACAGCCGAGAGTGCGGAGCACGCGCGCGCCAAGCTCAGCGGCCTCTCGTTCGACCTGCTGATCCTCGACGTGACCATGCCGGGCGAATCCGGCTTCGATCTCGCACGCGCGATCCGCAGCGAGTCGAGCGTGCCGATCCTGATGCTTACCGCGCGATCGGAAGCCGGGGATCGCATTCAGGGACTGGAGATCGGCGCCGACGACTATGTGCCAAAGCCGTTCGAACCGCGCGAGCTTTCGCTGCGCATCGGCAGCATCCTGCGGCGCGCGCAGCCACCGACCCCGGTCGGGCACGAAAGCGTGCGGTTCGGCGAGTTCGTGTTCAACCTGCTGCGTCAGGAACTGTGGCGGCGCGACGAGATCGTTCACCTGACCGATCGCGAGCGCGAGATGCTGACGGTGCTTGCCCAGCAGCCCGGCGAGACCGTGACGCGCCTTGCGCTCGCGGGCGACGGCACCACGAGCAACGAGCGCGCCGTCGACGTGCAGATCAACCGGCTGCGACGCAAGGTGGAGAATGACCCCGCCAATCCGCTGATCGTGCAGACGGTGCGCGGCATCGGCTATCGGCTGATGACCTCGCCATGACCAGCCTCGAGCTCCCGCGGTCCGGCCTGCGCAACGCCGCCGGGCGCGTGCGAGGGGCCTGGAACCGCGCCGCGTTCCGCATCGCCGGGTGGCTGCCGAAGGGGCTTTATGCGCGGGCGTTGATCATCATCATCGCGCCGATGGTGATCCTGCAGTCGGTGGTCGCGTTCGTCTTCATGGAGCGGCACTGGAACACGGTGACGTGGCGGCTGTCGGCCGCGGTCACGCAGGACATCGCGGCGCTGATCGACGTCTATCAGAGCTACCCGCAGGACGCCGACCGCGCGACGCTGCGCCGGATCGCCGAACAGCGGCTGCGGCTCGCGATCGACTTCCTGCCGGCCGACCAGATGCCTGCCCCGGTGGCCAAGCCGTTCTTCTCGCTGCTCGACCAGACGCTTTCATCCGAACTGCGCCGCAAGGTCGGCCGCCCGTTCTGGATCGACACCGTCGGCCGGTCGAACCTTGTCGAGATACGCATCCATCTCGGCGACACGATCCTGCGTGTCTTTGCCCAGCGCAGTTCGGCCTATGCGTCGAACTCCCACATCTTCCTGTTGTGGATGGTAGGCACCTCGGCGGTGCTGCTGCTGCTCGCCATCCTGTTCCTGCGCAATCAGATCCGGCCGGTGCTGGCGCTGGCCGATGCGGCCGAGGCTTTCGGCAAGGGACGGCAGGCGCCGAACTTCCGGCCCCATGGCGCGCGCGAGGTGCGGCGGGCGGCGCAGGCCTTCATCGACATGCAGCGGCGCGTCGAGCGCATGGTCGACCAGCGCACGACCATGCTTGCCGGTGTCTCGCATGACCTGCGCACGGTGCTGACGCGCTTCAAGCTGGAGCTGGCCCTGCTCGGCGACGGCGCCGAGTTCGAGGCCCTGAGGCGGGACGTGGACGAGATGGCGCGGATGGTGGAGGCCTATCTGGCCTTCGCGCGCGGCGATGCCGGCGAGCCCGCACGGCCAACCGATGTCTCGCTGTTGCTGGAAGAGTTGAAGACCAGCGCAGAACGCGACGGCCTCGCCGCCGAACTCATCTATTACGGTCAGCCGGTGGTGACGCTGAAGCCGGACGCCTTCCAGCGCTGTCTCGGCAACCTCGTTTCCAACGCCGCACGCTTTGGCGATCGTCTCCTGATCACCGGCAACACCGACCATCGCTGGCTGACGGTCACGGTGGATGACGACGGGCCCGGCATCCCCGCCAGCCGCCGCGACGAAGTGTTCAAGCCCTTCCTGCAACTGGCGGATGGCGGTCACGGCGACCAGCACAATTCCGGCCTTGGTCTCGCCGTAGCGCGCGACATCGCGCGCGCGCATGGTGGAGACATCGCGCTTGGCGACAGCCCGCTCGGCGGGCTGCGGGCGATTGTTCGTATCCCGTTATAGGCAGCCGGTTCACACGACGGCAGGCTGCTCGCCACCGTGATCGTCATGGCGGCGATCGTCGTAGTGGCGATCGCGCGGCCGCAGGCGCGAGACGATGCGGCAGGGGTTCGGCAGCAGCCGGCACAGATCGTCAAGCCCGCGCGCCCAGCGCGCACCGCGGCCAAGCTGCCGGTCGAGCGCGGCCATGGTGCGGGCGAGGCCCGGATCCTCGTCGTTCAGCCAGACGCGCACGACGTCGGCGAACAGGCAGGCCAGCCCCTGCGCGCGAAATGACCCGCGCAGGCCCGCGGTATCGATGTCGGCGGCGGCCAGCATCCAGCGCTGCGAGCGCACCGCGAGCCCGTTCAGCGCCAGCGCCAGCGGCGGATTGCAGCGGGCCGAACGCGACAGCGAGCGGATCGCCTCGCGGTGCGGCGTGAGCGCTTCCAGACGGCGCATCAGCACGTCGAACAGGCGTTCGCGCGCGGGCTCCTCGGCCATGTCCTTGTCGATCCCGGCGAGGACCTTCTGGTCCGTCTCCTCCAGGAATGCCGCCAGCACGCCGATCAGCGAATCGAATTCACCGCGGCAGCGATGCAGCGGCACGCCAGCGCGCGAGGCGACATCGGTGAGCCCGACGTCCTCGTAGTTGCGCTCGGCGAGCAGGGCCAGGAACGCGTCGACGATCTTCCGGCGATCGGCATCGCCGCCCGGCTCCGTGGGTGCGGTGGGTTTGCGGGCCATCGGGGAAACTCCCTGGTTCAGATTCGGCCGTCCTCGCGTTGAAGGACCGCACACCTCGTATCCAAAAGATATATCTCAGAAAACGTCGCTCAAGGTTCCATGGACAGAACCCGCCGTGGCGCCACTACTATCCGGCAAGTTCCCTCGAGCGCCGGGTCGCCGCGTCAACCGCCTCGCGCAGCAGGGGGTCAAGCCCTTCCGGGGCCATCAGAACCCCGAGCGCGGCCGCCGTCGTTCCGCCGGGCGAAGTGACGTTGCGCCGCAAGGTCTCGGCATCAAGCGGCGAGCGGTGCAGGAGTTCCCCCGACCCCGCCACCGTTTCGCGCGCGAGTTGCACGGCAAGCTCCGCCGGCAGCCCCGCGGCGATCCCGGCGCGGGCAAGGCTCTCCGCCAGCAGGAAGACATAGGCAGGGCCCGAACCCGATACCGCCGTTACGGCATCCATCAGGCTCTCGTCGTCGACCCAGGCGACCGAGCCGATCGCGGCCAGCAGGCGATCCGCCAGATCGCGCTGTGCCTGTGAGACGCGCGTATTGGGGACAGCCACCGTTATGCCCCGGCCGACGGCGGCCGGCGTATTCGGCATCGAGCGGACGATGGCGGTGCCGGAAGCGAAGGCCGCTTCGAGGAAGCTCAGCGTCTTGCCCGCCATGATCGAGATCACCAGCGTCTGCGGGCCGACATAGGGCTGCAGCGCCTTGAGCGCTTCCGCAGCGCCCTGCGGCTTCACCGCCACCACCACGACATCCGCGGTCGGCACGTCGCCGGGCCGGGGATTGAGCCTGAGCCCCTGCTCCGCCATGCCGGTAATCGCCGGTGACGGCGCGGGATCGAGCGCGACCACCTGCGCGGCATCAAGCCCGAGGCCGAGCCAGCCATTGAGCATGGCCCCGCCCATATTGCCTGCGCCGAGCAGCAGGAGAGTTCCGGAAAAGTCGCCAAGTTCGCGCATCACACCACCTGGGGTATGCGCGAAGCGGATCACGCCTCGCCGAGCGTGTCGAACATTGCGGCGTCCATTGCCTCGCGCGCCGATTTGCCGGCCCATACCACGAACTGGAACGCCTGATAATAGCGCTCGCAGGCGTCGACGGCGGCCTCCAGCGCGGCCTCGCACTGGCGGCTCGTCGGCTCCGTGCCGCCGGCGAGCAGCAGCGAATGGCGGAACATGATGACGCCGTCGCGATTCCACAGATCGAAATGCCCGATCCAGAGCTGTTCGTTGACCAGCGCGACCAGGGCCAGCACTTCGGCGCGCCGACGCTCCGGCACCCGGCAGTCGAAGGCGCAGGCCATGTGCAGCGCCTCGATCTCGTCCATCCAGGTGAAGGAGAGGTGATAGTCGGTCCAGCGGCCGCCGACGGAGATCGCGATCTCGTCATTCGCCGCCCGATCGAACACCCACTCGCGGACGGCCGCCAGATGCTCGACGACGTCGACCGGATTCACGCGGCGTTCAGCATAGGACTCGATCAGCGACATGCCGCCTCCAGGCGTGTAGCGGAGCGGGGACTCATTCGGCCCTATGCTTCCGGCGTCGACAGGTGTCTGCGGCTAGCGCCGCGGCGGAACGCGAATCACTTAATGATTCGAATATACTAGGTCGGCGCTCCCGATCAAAAACGCGGTCCGCGCATCGCGTCGCCGTCCACACCGAAGATGCGTTGATAACTTCTCCCGGCGCCATCCTTCGGCCTCACCGAAGCACATCGGAGAGCGCGCCAAAGATTAACGACGGGCGTGGACGTGCCAGCCGCTCAACGAACGGCAAGCGGCGACGAGCAGGCGCGGCGCGCGCATGCACATCGCCAGGCAACGATCAGACTTGAGATGCAGGGAAGGCCGGCCCGTCAGTCGAACAGGCTGGAGACGCTCTCTTCCGAGGCGGTGCGGCCAATCGCTTCGCCCATCAGCGTGGCGATCGAGAGCACGCGGATATTGCGCGCAACGCGCACGGCCTCAGTCGGCTGGATCGAATCGGTGATGACCAGTTCCTTGAGCCGCGACGCCGTGATGCGCGCCACCGCGCCGCCCGAGAGCACGCCGTGGGTGATATAGGCGTAGACGGCTTCGGCGCCCTTCTCCAGCAGCGCGTCGGCCGCGTTCACCAGGGTGCCGCCGGAGTCCACGATGTCGTCGACCAGGATGCAGGTGCGCCCCTCGACATCGCCGATCACGTTCATGACCTCCGACTCACCGGCGCGCTCGCGCCGCTTGTCGATGATCGCGAGCGGCGCGTCGATGCGCTTGGCGAGGCCGCGTGCGCGCACCACGCCGCCAACGTCGGGCGAGACGACCATCAAGTTGCCGAGCGTGAACCGGTCCTTGATGTCGCGCACCATCACCGGCGAGGCGAACAAGTTGTCGGTCGGGATGTCGAAGAAGCCCTGTATCTGCCCGGCATGCAGGTCGACGGTCATCACCCTGTCGGCGCCGGCGCGGGTGATGAGATTGGCGACCAGCTTGGCCGAGATCGGCGTGCGGGAGCCTGACTTACGGTCCTGCCGGGCATAGCCGAAATAGGGAAGCACCGCCGTGATCCGGCGCGCCGACGCGCGGCGCAGCGCGTCGATGATGATCAGCAATTCCATCAGGTGGTCGTTGGCGGGATAGGACGTCGACTGGAGGACGAACATGTCGGCGCCCCGCACATTCTCCAGAATCTCGACGAACACTTCCATGTCGGCGAAACGCCGCACCGTGGCATTGCTCAGCGGGATCGCCAGATAGGCGGCGATCGCCTCCGCCAGCGCTCGATTCGAGTTGCCGGCCACCAGCTTGATCGCGCCATTCTTGGCCGACATCGATGATTGCTCCATTCCCGCGCGGTGGCGGGTCATAACAAGTCGCCGGGGGCTGAGCAATATCGCCGCACCCTTGTCCCCGGTGCTTTTCCGGGCGCTTTCCCTGGCGGGCTAGCCCGCAATCGCGATCGCGTTGATGTGGCGGCCGTAGTCGGGCTCCGCCCGATGGGTCGAACGCCGATAGCTGTAGAACGCCTTCGCGTCGGCATAGGTGCAGTGGCCAAGGTCCTCGACCTGACCGACGCCGGCCCGCCGGAGCCTCGCGGCGAGGTATCCGGGAAGGTCGAACAGAGCGTGGCCCTCACGCGCCGACGGTTTGAAATATCTGCCGTTTTCGGCGTCGGCGGCCTGGAACCGGGCCACGAATTCGGGGCCAACCTCGTAATTCGGCTGGCGGATCATCGGGCCTAGCACTGCCACGATGCGCGCGCGTAGCGCGCCGAGCCGCTCCATGGCCTCGATCGTCGCCTCGGCGACGCCGGAGAACGCCCCCTTCCAGCCGGCATGCGCCGCGCCGACGACGCCTGCCTCCGCATCCGCGAACAGGACCGGCCCGCAATCGGCGGTAGTAACCGCCACTGCGAGGCCCGGCACGCGGGTCACGACCGCATCGGCGCGGGGCACCGCTTCGCGCGTCCAGGGCTCGTCGGCGACGACCACATCGGGCGAGTGGATCTGATAGCAGGTAACGAGCCGGCCGGGCTCGACCCCGAGGGCTTCCGCCATCCGCGCCCGGTTCTCCTGCACATGCTCCGGCCGGTCACGTGAACCGACGCCGCCGTTCAGGCTCTCATAGATTCCGCCGGATACGCCGCCCTCGCGCGTGAAGAAGGCGTGGCGGACATTCGAGAGACGGTCGAGAGCGGGAGCCTTCAAGAGCATGTCTGATTTCCCTGCGCGGCGAAGACCCGCCGCAGCCATTCAGTTGTCGAACCCGGGCAACGGACCAAGCATCGGATGCGCCATTGCGAGCACTTTGAACAGTTCCCCCATCTGATCGGGACCGGAACCCGTGAGGCGCGCCAGCGCGGCGTCGACACGTGCTGCCTGTTCGGCTGTGGCGCTGGCCCTGAGCCGCGCCGCCCGCGCTTCGATCCCCAGCCCGCGCAGGAACGCGCCTTGTCCGATGGGCCCCGGCGCGCGAACACCGCAACGCGCCGCGGCATTCCGAAGCGCTTCGAAATCGACATGGGAGGTAAGGTCGGCCTCGCCCGGCGCAAGCAGCGGATCGGCAAAGCCGTGCCGGCGCACCGCCTGCAGGGTATCGCCGAAACCGCTCTCCGCATGGCCATAATCGATGACGAGCGCCGCCCCGCCGAAGGCAAGCAGACGCCGGCAGACCTCGACCAGCACATGATCCGGACGCCATTCGAAGACGGCGCCCGCGGGCGCATCGCGCAGCCGCTCGGGAAGCAGGCGCTCGAATTGCGGGATCGGATCGGGCGCCAGACCGAATGCGAACTTGCCGTCAGCATCGATGCCGACCATGCGCGCGCGCCAGCCGCGCTCGGTCTTGACCGCCTGCTCCACCGGGAGCGCGTCGAAGAACTCATTCGCGATCACGATCAGCGGCGCATCGGGCAGTTCCGCCACGTCGCCGTGCCAGACGGGCGACGCGCCGCTTGCCGACAACGCCTCGCCTTGCCGGGCGCGCAGGACCGGGCTCATCTCGACGAGATGGACCTCGGCGGCGGCCCGGAACGCGGGAACGACGCGGGCCGCGCGCAGCGCATCGGCCATCAGCGTGCCGCGGCCGGGTCCGAGTTCGGTGAGCAGGACGCGCGGCGGCGCGCCCATCGCCTGCCAGACCGCGATGGCCCAGAGCCCGAGCAGCTCGCCGAACATCTGGCTGATCTCGGGCGCGGTCGTGAAATCCCCCGCCGCACCGAGCGGATCGCGGGTGACGTAATAGCCGTATTGCGGATGCGCGAGGCAGAGCGCCATGTAGCGCGCAACGGAAACCGGACCCTCGGCCTCGATCAGCCGCCGCAATTCCTGCTCGAGGGCGCCCGTCCCGGTCACGTCGCAGCGGCGGGTTTTCGGCGCATCGCCGCGACGATGAAGGCGAGGCCGGCGAGGATCATCGGGATCGACAGCAGCATGCCCATAGTCAGACCTCCCCACAGGAAGCCGAGTTGGGGATCGGGCTCGCGGAACAGTTCGGCGAACGAACGCGCCAGCCCGTAGCCTACGGCGAAAGTGCCGACGATCAGGCCGGGGCGCTTGAGCGCACCCATCCGCACCATGATGGCGAGCACCGCCAGCAGCAGAAGCCCTTCGAGTGCGGCTTCGTAGAGCTGGCTCGGATGGCGCGGCAGCGGGCCTGCGCCGGGAAACACGAACGCCCACGGCACATCGGCCGGCCGGCCCCAGAGCTCCGCATTGACGAAGTTCGCAATGCGCCCGAGGAACAGCCCGATCGGTGCGACGGCGCAAGCGATGTCGCCCAGCGACAGCATCGGTATGCCGCGCGCGCGGGCGAACAGGATCACCGCGGCGATGCAGCCGAGGAAGCCGCCGTGGAAGGACATCCCGCCCTGCCACACCTTCACCGCGTCGAACGGGTGCGCGGCGAAATAGGCCGGGTTGTAGAACAGCACGTAGCCGATGCGGCCGCCGAGGATGACGCCGACCGTCACCCACAGGATGAAGTCGTCGAAATCGGCCGTGGTCAGCGGCGCACGGCCGCCCCACAGGCTTTCGTTGCGGATGATGGCGCGGGCATAGAGCCAGCCGAGCAGGATGCCGACGATATAAGCGAGGGCGTACCAGCGTATGGCGAACGGACCGACCGAGATCAGCACCGGGTCGATCATCGGGAATGGCAGCGCAAGAACAGGCATCGGGTCTTCCCGCGGGTCGCGGGCGGTGATGCCGCCGCCGCCTATGCGAAGTCAAGCACCGAGATGGCTTGCGGGCGCAGCCCCAAATCACCATTGTCCGTCCGACAATCGCGACGGCCATCGCCGGAGAACAATTTCATGACTCAGACTTCCAACCGCCTCTTCGACGAGATGGCGCGCCTGATGAACGATGCCGCCGGCGTCGCAACCGGATTCCGGCGCGAGTTGGACACCCTGGTCCGGACGCAGGCCGAGCGCGTCCTGCGCAGCATGGACGTGGTGCAGCGCGAGGAATTCGAGGCGGTCAAGGACATGGCCCGCCTCGCCCGCGAGGAGAACGAAGCGCTCAAGGAGCGCATCGCGGCGCTCGAAGCCGCCATGGGCGGACGCAAAGAACCCGACGGTGCCGGCCTGCCCTGAGAGCCTGGCCGGGAATGAGCCGTATCGACTCAACCCGTTATCTCTCCCGCTCCCCGCGCGCGGTGCAGCACGAAGTGGTGCACCGCAGACGCGGGTCCCGGTTTCCTGAACTTTACCGGGGTCCCGGTTCTGCAGCGCACCGCTTCGCGCTGCGCTGCAGAACCGGGACACGTGATTGACAGGTCGCGATTCATTTCCGGCCTGCCCTGAGGCGGGAGCTAGCGCCCCCGCCTATTCGTCGATCCCGAACGCGTCCGGGGTCTTCCAGGCGATGTGCTGGCCGCCATCGACGGCGATGCTTTCGCCCGTGATGCACCGCGCGCTGGCGAGATAGACGACGGCCGCGGCGATATCCTCCGGTACCGGTCCCTCCTCCAGCGGCAGAACAGCCTGCTGCATCGCAAACGCAGCCGGGTCCTGGCGCGGACTGGGTAAAGTCGGCCCCGGCGCAACGGCATTGACCCGCACCCGTGGCGCGAGCGCCTGCGCCATCATCACTGTCGCCGCATCGAGCGCGCATTTCGTCAGCGAATAGGAGAAGTGCCGCGGTACGGGCTTTCTCACCCGCTGGTCGGTGATGTTGACGATCGAGGCATCCGCCCCGGCGGGCGCCTGCGCGGCGAAACTTTGCGCCAGCATGATCGGCGCCGTCAGATTGACCGCGACCTGCTGCTCCCACACCGCGGCGTCGAGCGCGCCGAAGGCGTCGTCCTCATATTGCGAGGCGTTGTTGACGAGCAGCGTCAGCGGCCCGACGACCGCGCAGGCACGGGCGACCAGCGCATCGCGCTCCGCCGGCAATGAAAGATCGGCCTCGACGTAGGCCGCAGCAACGCCGTGCTCACGCAATTCGTCAAGGAGATCGCCAGCATCCGTCGCATCCGGCCGGCCATGGACAGCCACCGCATAGCCCGCGCGGGCGAGCGCCAGGCAGATCGCACGCCCGATGCGCCTGACGCCTCCCGTCACCAGCGCGGCGCGCGGCGCGCCGGAAACCCTATACTCTTCGGACACACCAAACTCCCGATCATCAGCAAGACGCACGATAGCACGCGCGCCGCCGGCAAAGACGGGCGGACCAATCGCCTCAACGATCGCGTCGTGGCAAGACCGAACTGACCGGACGGGTATGCTGGTGCGCGTTGCGCACAATGGCCGCCCGCGGCTGCCGCCACTCAAGGGGGGACGCAGGGGGCGACGAGGCGCTCAGATGGGGCAGTCAGGAGGACCGGCGGCATTGCCTCGCCGTCCGCCGGCCATCAGCCGTAGAGCGCCAGCCATGCCGCCTACTTGCCAGGCTACTTTACCGGACTACTTGCCGGGGCAACGCGCCTAGCCCCGGCCTGAACCGCCGCCCATCGGATATTCGAGACTGATCTGTGGGGCTCGCCAGGCGCTCTGGCGCCAGGCAGGCGGGGACCACTAGCCTGAAATGATCAGATTAACCGCCTTGGGGCCCTTGCCCTTCTTGTCCGGCTCGACATCGAAGCTGATCCGCTGGCCCTCGTTCAGCGCCTTCAGCCCCGCCCTTTCCACGGCAGTTATGTGCACGAACACATCACGCCCACCGTCGTCGGGCTTGATAAAGCCATAGCCACGCTCGCCATTAAAGAACTTGACGATCCCGGTCATTGCCATCGGGAAGCTCCTTTTCCCCCATTGCTCCGCCACCCGCCCGTCGGCGAGACGGCTCGGCCGGACATTCACTATCGGGGAAAGCGTCAGCCGCACGCGGCCTCGGTCACCTCCGCCGGCCCCCCATCCAGGAGGCGGAACGTCAAAGCCAGCAGCGCAGGGTAAACTAACATTGCAGTCCTGAAAATGGGCGTGCGAACATGTCGCCCCTTGGGCTGCTAGTTTTTTGATTCCGAGGTTTCTAAGTAGTTCGTTCCGCCCGGATACGATTTTCGGTATCAGCGGAGTGCGCCCAAAGTTAATGGTACCAGTATAGCTTTCCGGGCAGGGCTGCCGGGCGGGCACGCTATATCTTATGGCACTTCGGGCTTACTACTTAAGTCTCATGCGCGAGCCAATCGAGACTGGCGCCGCCGCCGGGGGCAAGCACGTCAGCCAGGGCCGGACCCAGCGCGGAAAGCTGGCCGTCGAGCCGCCAGGGCGGATTGATGATGATGAGGCCGCTCCCCGCGAGCCCCGGCCCCGCCCCGGGGCCGAGCGAGAGTTCGGAGCGCAATAGCTTGGGTATCGCCGCCTCGACCAACCCCTGCGCCAGCAGGTCCGGGCCCTTGCGGTCCTTGATCGGGTACCACACGACATAAATCCCGGTCGGCCATTTGCGGTAGGCGGCGGCGATCCGGCCGGGCAGCCGGGCGAACTCGTCCGGCTTTTCATAAGGCGGGTCGATCAGCACGACGCCCCGCCGCTCCTTCGGGGGGAGATAGGCCGGCAGCGCCGTCCAGCCGTCGATCGCGATGGCCTTGGCGCGGCGGTCGCGGGCGAGATTGCCGGACAGCGCCTCGGCCGCACCCGGCTCCAGTTCGCAGGCGATGAGGCGATCCTGGGGACGCATCAGCGCCAGCGCGACGAAGGAAGAGCCGAGATAGACCGTCGGCGGCGACGCTGGCTCGGGGTTCACCCGCGCGAGGGCCGCGCGATATGGGCCGAGAATGTCCTCGGCGACCGGCGGCATCGATGCCGCCATCAGCCGCCCGATCCCGCCACGCCACTCGCCGGTGCGCTCCGCCTCCTCAGCCGTCAGGTCGTAGAGACCTGCGCCAGCATGCGTGTCGAGCACGCGGAAGGCTGCGGGTTTTTCCGTCATGTAATTGACAATGCAGGCGAAAACGGCGTGCTTGTGCACGTCCGCGAAGTTGCCGGCATGGAAGCTGTGGCGGTAGTTCATGAAAGGGCTGAAGGCCGATGCTGGCGGCTTCCGGGCCGGAGGCGGCCGGCAGGCTCTCCTCGAAGACGCTTACGGCATTTTTGTATTGCAGCTTTTCTTGTCATCGGCGAGGGGCATCGCTATAAGGCGGCCAACAAAATGCTGGCCCCACGCGCACCCGCGTGACCGGCTTCGGGTCCGTGCTGGCGGCATCTGCCGAAGCCGGGCCGTCAGGGTTTTCCGCTATCAGAGGCAGATTCGGCCGCATCGGGCCGGCGTCGCCGTGACGACACGAAGGCGCGAACAAGGACTTGGAGCAATGGCAAGCGTCAGGGAAATGAAGGCGGCGATCCGCGAAAGCGCCGGCAAAGGGGCCGCGCGCGCCGAGCGCCGGCGTGGTCGCGTTCCGGGCGTGATCTATGGCGACGACAAGGCTCCGGTCTCGATCTCGCTCGACTATCACGAACTGCGCCAGCGCATCTATGCCGGCCACTTCCTCACCACCGTCTATGACCTCGACCTGGACGGCACCAAGCACCGCGTCATCCCGCGCGACTACCAGCTCGACCCGGTGAAGGACTTCCCGCTCCACGTCGACTTCATGCGGCTCGGCGTCGGCGCGACCATCCGCGTGAACATTCCCATCCACGCCATCAATGCCGAGGCTTCGCCCGGCGTGAAGCGCGGCGGCTCGGTCAATATCGTGACCCACACGATCGAGGTGCGGTGCCCGGCGGATGCGATCCCGGAATCGATCGAGGTCGATCTCACCGGCCTCGAAGTGGCCCATTCGATCCATCTCAGCGACATCCAGCTGCCGCCGAATGTGCAGCCGACCGCTGCCGACAACGCCACGTTGGTGACGATCGTTGCGCCGTCCGGCCTGAAGGAAGAAGAGACCGCGACGGCTGCGCCCGCGGAAGCCGCCGCGGCTGCGCCGGCTGCAGAAAAGAAGTCCTGAGGCCTCCAATAACGGTGCGCCCGCATGGTGCTCTTCGTCGGGCTCGGCAATCCGGGCACGCGCTATGCGGGCAATCGCCACAATATCGGCTTCATGGCGGTCGAGGCGATTGCGCGCCAGCATGGCTTCGGTCCCTGGCGTAAGCGCTTCCAGGGCGTCACGGCGGAAGGCGTCGTCGCCGGGGAGAAGGCGCTGCTGCTGCTGCCCGGCACGTTCATGAACGAGTCCGGCCGCGCGGTCGCCGAGGCGTTGCACTTCTACAAGACGCCGCTCAAAGACCTCATCGTCCTCCATGACGAGATCGAACTGCCGCCGGCGAAACTGCGGGTGAAGACCGGCGGCGGCATCGCCGGCCATAACGGCCTGCGCTCGATCAGCGCCCATGTCGGCAATGACTACAAGCGCGTGCGCATCGGCGTCGGCCATCCCGGTGCGAAGGAACTGGTCCATCCGCATGTGCTGAGCGATTTCGCCAAGGCCGAGCGACCGTGGGTGGAAGCGATGATCGACGCCATCGCCGACCATGCCGATCTGCTGGCGAAGGGCGACGACGCCACCTTCCAGAACCGCGTACATCTGACGATGGATGCGAAAGGCTTCGCGGCGGCGAAAGCCGGGCCCGCATCAGGCGGCAAGCCGTGACCGGCTTGACACGAAGTTCGTGCAACAAGATATCGGTGGCACCATCGGTTCGTGCGGTGGAGACCGGGAAGAGTTTCTCGGCGCAGTCGCCCGCGCTTACAGGTTCGATCTCCTTCGGAGACCACAACGACACTCCGCGCATCGGTGACATGCGCATCATGATCCCATCAAGAGCGAGCCGAACGCCGTTCTAAGCCAGAATTGACAGATCCATGGGTTTCAAAGCCGGCATCGTCGGCCTGCCGAATGTCGGCAAGTCGACACTCTTCAACGCACTGACCGAGACCGCCGCCGCGCAGGCGGCGAACTATCCGTTCTGCACGATCGAGCCGAATGTCGGCGAGGTCGCGGTGCCCGATCCGCGGCTCGACAAGCTCGCGGAGCTTGGAAAATCCGCCGAGATCATTCCGACGCGGCTGACCTTCGTGGACATCGCCGGGCTGGTGCGCGGCGCTTCCAAGGGTGAAGGGCTCGGCAACCAGTTCCTCGCCAATATCCGCGAGGTGGATGCGGTGGTGCATGTCGTGCGCTGCTTCGTCGACGACGACGTCACCCATGTCGACAATCGCATCGACCCGACCGCCGACATCGAGACGATCGAGACCGAACTGATGCTCGCCGATCTCGACAGTCTGGAGAAGCGGGTCGACCCGCTGGAGAAAAAGATCCGCGGCGGCGACAAGGAGGCGAAGGAGACGCTCGACCTCGTCAACCGCGCGCTCGTACTCCTGCGCGAAGGCAAGCCCGCGCGGCTGATGGAGCGCAAGCCGGAAGAGGAAAGGCTGTTCCGGATGCTGGCGCTGATGACGGCCAAGCCGGTGCTCTATGTCTGCAACGTCGAGGAGTCTTCCGCCGCGACCGGCAATGCACTCTCGCAGAAAGTCGCCGAGACCGCCCGCGCGGAGGGCGCGCAGGCGGTCGTGATCTCGGCCAAGATCGAGGCGGAGATCGCGGTGCTGCCGCCGGACGAACGGACCGAGTTCCTGGAGACGATCGGCCTCGATGAGCCTGGCCTCAACCGGCTGATCCGCTCCGGCTATGCGCTGCTCGATCTCGTCACCTACTTCACGGTCGGGCCGAAGGAAGCGCGGGCCTGGACGATCGCGCGGGGAACCAAGGCCCCGCAGGCTGCAGGCGTGATCCATAGCGATTTCGAGAAGGGCTTTATCCGCGCCGAGACCATCGCCTACGACGACTATGTGCGGCTCGGTGGCGAGGCCGGCGCGCGCGATGCCGGCCGCCTGCGGCTCGAAGGCAAGGACTATGTGGTCGCGGACGGCGACGTGCTGCACTTCCGGTTCGCGAACTGACGGTTTGCGCACCGCGCAGCGCAGGCATGAGTCCGGGTGGCCGGAACGGACTGTGACAGTCCGTTGACGGCCGCAGCGGCGGAGCCTACGGATTGGGCAGCCGTCCCTGCCGCCGGAAGCCCGCCTTGCCCAAATATTATTTCGAAGACTTCGTCCCCGACAGCGTCGAAGAGTTCGGCCCGCGCGCGGTGACGCGCGAGGAGATCGTCGACTTCGCCGCGCAGTTCGATCCGCAGCCGATGCACCTCGACGACGAGGCCGCGCGCGCCACCATGCTCGGCGGGCTCGCCGCCTCCGGCTGGCACACATGCGGGATCCTGATGCGCATGATCTGCGACGGTTTCCTGCTCGATTCCGCCTCCCTGGGCGCGCCGGGAGTCGACGAGGTACGCTGGCTCAAGCCGGTACGGCCAGGCGACAGCCTCACCTTCCGCCGCAAGGTGCTGGAGAAGCGGGTCTCCAACAGCCGTCCGAGCATGGGCTTCGTGAAGTTCGCGTTTTCGCTGATCAACCAGCACGGCGACACGATGATCACGATGGTCGTGCCGGTCATGATCGGCCGCCGCGATACGGCGAACGTCCAGGAGCCCGCCGCGTCATGAGCTATCTGGAGGACATCGAACTCGGCCGCCCCATCGAGATCGGCCGGCACACCTTCACCGCCGAAGAGATCAAGGCGTTCGCAGGGAAGTACGATCCGCAGGTGTTCCACCTCGACGAGGTGGCAGCGGCAAAATCTCTGCTGGGCGGCCTGTGCGCCTCCGGCTGGCACACGGCGGCGATGTTCATGCGCTTTCTGGTTGCCTACCGGCAGCGGATGATCGCCGAGGAAACGGCGCGCGGCGGCCCGGTCGCGCAATGGGGTCCCTCCCCCGGCTTTCGCGAGTTGAAATGGCTCAAGCCGGTCTATGCCGGCGACACCGTCACCTACGCCACCGAGCCGATCGAAATTCGCCCCTCCGCCAGCCGGCCCGGCTGGGGCCTCCTGTTCTCGCGCAATACCGGCACGAACCAGGACGACGAACTCGTCTATTCCTTCATCGGCTCGGCGTTCGTACAGCGACGGCCCGGCACACCGACATGACGGTCAGCAACCCCGACGCACCTGCGGTGGAAACAGCGGCAACGGCCGCCGCAACCAAGGCGCAGGAGCGCCGGGCGCTCGGGGTTGGCAGCGGTGCGCATGCGCTGCACGACGGCTATGTCGACATTCTCTACATCATGCTGCCGCTCTGGCAGGCCGAGTTCGGACTGTCCTACGCCGCGGTCGGCGCGCTGCGGACGGTCTATTCGGGGACAATGGCCACGCTGCAGATCCCGGCGACGTGGCTGGCGGACCGGATCGGCGCGGCGATAGTGCTCGCCATCGGCACGGCGCTGGTCGGAACCTGCTACATGATCGCCGGCGCCAGCACCGGATTTGTGGTCCTTGTCGCGGCGCTGTTTCTCGGCGGCCTCGGCGCATCGACGCAGCATCCGATCGCCTCGGCTCTGGTCGCCCGTGCCTTCGAGGGCAAGCGCGCGATCACCGCACTCGGCACCTACAATTTCGCCGGCGACCTCGGCAAGATGGCGCTGCCGGCGATCGCCGCTTTGCTGCTGTGGATCGGCTTTTCATGGCGGCCAGCCGTCGGCCTGCTCGGGGTCGTCGGCCTGTTCGCGGCAGTCGCGATCTTTCTCTTGATGCCGCGCTTTGCCGCGGAGGCCCCCGCAGAGCCGGCCAAGCCTGATGCGCCGGCGACACCCGAGCCGCCCGGCAGCCACGCACCGCTGCAGAGCGGCTTCCGCCTGCTGCTTGCGATCGCGATGCTCGACAGCATCAGCCGCGCCGCCTTCATGGTGTTCGTGCCGTTCCTGCTGATCGGCAAGGGCGCGAGCGTCGCGACCGCGGGCTTCATGGTGACGCTCATCTTCGTCGGCGGCGCGGCCGGCAAGCTGGTCTGCGCCTGGATCGGCGCGCGCTTCGGCATCATCGCCGCCATCGTGATCACCGAGATATTCACGGCAGTGGGCATCCTCGGCCTGCTCTACCTGCCGCTCACCGGCGCCCTGATCCTGTTGCCGATCCTCGGCGCCGTGCTCAACGGCACCTCGTCGCTGACCTATGGCAGCGTGCCCCACTTCATCACGCCGGCCCAGCGCAACCGCGCCTTTGGCATCTTCTACACCGGCACGCTCGGGGCCGCCGCGCTGGCGCCGACGCTGAGCGGCCTGGTCGGCGACATGGTCGGGCTGAGCAACGCGATGATGCTCGCCGCGCTGATCGCGCTCTTCACTTTGCCGCTGACAGCGCTCATCGCCCGGCACCTGCGTGGGCGGGAAGTCTGACCGTCCCCGCTACGGCACCAGCACGCACGAGCCGACGGTCGCCCGCGCCTCGAGGTCACGATGCGCCTGCGCAACCTCACGCAGCGGATAGCTGCGCGCGACCGGGATTTTCACCGCGCTTGATGTAACGACCGCAAACAGATCGTTCGCGGCGGCGAGCAGGTCCTCGCGCGTCTCGACATAATGCGGCAGCATCGGGCGCGCGGCCGACAGCGAACCGCGAGGGCCGAGTCCGTTGAAGTCGAAATTCTCGATCATGCCCGAAGCGTTGCCGAACGCGACGAACATGCCGCGCGTGCGCAGGCAGTCGAGCGATCCCGGATAGGTCGCCTGCCCGACGCCGTCATAGACGACGTGGCAGAGACGCCCTTGCGTGATCTCCTTCACGCGAGCGACGAAATCCTCGTTGCGATAGTTGATGACATGCGCGCAGCCGCCTGCACGCGCGACCGCTTCCTTGTCGGCCGAACCGACGGTGCCGATCACGGTGGCGCCGAGATGCGCCGCCCATTGCGTCAGTATCGTCCCGACGCCGCCTGCGGCCGCATGCATCAGCACGACCGCCCCCGGCTGCACAACGTAAGTGCGGCGCACGAGATACCAGGCGGTCATGCCCTTGAGCATCATCGCCGCCGCCTGCTCATACGAGATGCCGTCCGGGAGTTTCACCGTCCGGTCGGCGGGAAAGAGCCGCTCCGCCGCATAGGCGCCGAGGCCGCCGGCATAGGCGACGCGGTCGCCAACCTTGAACTCCTGCACGCCTTCGCCGACCGCGACGATCTCGCCCGCACCTTCCGCGCCGAGGATCAGGGGCGCCTTCATGCCCGGCCGCCCTTTGCGGGAATAGATGTCGGTGTAGTTGAGGCCGATCGCGTGCTGCCGGATGCGAACCTCGCCCGCACCGGGCGCGCCGACATCCATATCCTCATAGGCCAGTTGCTCCGGCCCGCCGAAGGCGTGAATTCTGACGACCGCGACCATTTCCCCGTCCTCCCTTGTCACGCGCCGCGACTGCAGCATCGTGCCAATTCGATGAATCGGCACGATGTTGCAGAATATTGTTTGAGCATCGCAATTTCCGAAAACCGGCATCCACTTTTCGGAGCGATGCTCTAACGGGGACAGGCGCGCGTTCAGTGTCCCTCGAACGTGACCAGCGTGCGCACGGGCACGCCGAGCGCGCGCAGCTTGTCCGCACCGCCGAGTTCCGGCAGGTCGATGATGAAGCAGGCGGCCAGCACGTCGGCACCCATCTGGCGCAGCAGCTTCACCGCACCTTCGGCCGTGCCGCCGGTCGCGATGAGATCGTCGACCAGCACGACCCGCTCGCCGCGCGTGATCGCATCCGCGTGCATCTCCATCTCGTCGATGCCGTATTCGAGCGAATAGGCGACGCGCACCGTGGTGTGCGGCAGCTTGCCCTTCTTGCGGATCGGCACGAAGCCGGCGGAAACCTGATGCGCCACCGCGCCGCCGAGGATGAAGCCGCGCGCCTCGATCCCCGCTACCTTGTCGATCTTCGATCCCGCCCAGGGCTGCACCAGTTCGTCCACCGCGCGGCGGAAAGCCCGCGCATCGCCGAGCAGCGTGGTGATGTCGCGGAACATGATCCCCGGCTTGGGATAGTCCGGGATCGTGCGGATGGCGGCGCGGAGATCGTTTTCGACGGCAGGCGAGGTCATGCAGCACTCATGCAGTGGAAGTGGTCAACGACATTATACGCGATCACTTACGTGTTTCGCGACCGTGGAAGACGCGCAAGATCACCAGCCGATCGCCATCGATGCAGGACGTAAGGCGCATTGAGTGCGTGCAGCACAAGCTGACGGAACTCCGGTCGGCCTTCAAGGGGCCTGCCAATGTCGGGGTGGTCCAAGATCAATTGGCTGGCATCGACCAGCGCCTGTCCGATCGTGCGGGCATATTGCGGATAGCGGTCATGAAGAAATGTAGCGAAGCGTTCCAGGTCGGCGAGGGCATCGGCCGACCATTCCAGCGTCATCGGTCACGCCAGGACCGGAACGAGGGCGTACCCCAGGTGTTCAGCCAGCGAACGACATCCTGGTGCGCGACTGTTTCACCCCCCGCCTGAACAGCCTTCCATCGCCGCTCCAACTCCGCAACAGCCGGAGCATCCGCGGCGGCGGGTACCAGTTCCGCGATCAGTTCGGCCACGGTGATGCCTCGGTCGGCTGCCCGGCGCTCGAGGGCGAGGGCCGTGTCGCGGTCAATCTCGACAGAGGTCGTGTCTGTGCCCATGCCCAGAGGCTAGGGTGTCGGCACCGGAAAGTCGAGTGCCGGCCGCACCCGACTACTCCTCCCGCGCCTTACGGATCATCGCGCCGAGGATGTTGGAATAGTCGTCGGTCCAGACCCATTGCGCCGGGTCCGGCTCCTCCACGTCCCAGTCGTCGTTCTCGGCGAGCACGCCGAAATCGGCATCGTCGCGCGCGACCGCCACAACCGTCGAGGAATACTTGTACTGCTCGTCGTCCTCGTCTTCGTCGTCGGACGCATCCTTCTTGCGGGCGACCATGTCGTACGCGCCGGCGATGCCCGCGACCACGGATGCAAGCTCCATATGGCGGTTGGAAACGTGCATCAGCAGCACGCCGCCGGGCGCAAGCTTGCGACGATAGATCTCCATCGCCTCGCGCGTCATCAGGTGTACGGGGATCGCGTCGGACGAGAAAGCGTCGATCACGAGCACGTCATAGGCGCCGTCTTCCGCACCGGTGAGCGTGAGTCGGGCATCGCCGAGGATCACCGAGGCGTCGGGCGCGCAGGTCGGTACGAAGCCGAAGCGCTCTTTGGCGATGCGCACCACGATCGGGTCGATCTCGTAGATGTCGAGCCGGTCGCCGGGGCGGACATAGCAGGCAAGGCTGCCGGTGCCGAGCCCGACCACGCCGATGCGCACCGGCCCGTTCTTGCGCGCCTGCACCGCGCGAACGCCGCGCGCGAGCGGCGATTTCGCATGATAATAAGTGAGCGGCTCGGGCCGCCCGGTGAGCGGCTTGCCGTTCTCCTCGCGGATACGCTGCGCGCCGTGGGCCGTGGTGCCGTGCATCAGCAGGCGGTACTCGCCGTCCTCGGACTCGACGATGCGGTGAACGCCGAAGAAGCTGCGCAGCGTCTCGCGCTCCCCGCCGTCGCGGCCATAGAGATGCACCACCATGAACGTCACGGCGACGGCTGCGGCGAAGGTCAGCGTCTGGCGCTGGAACACGAAGGCGACGGCGAGCAGCGCGCCCACCGCCATGCGATAGACGCCAGCGTCGATTTCGTAGCGGAACAGCAGAGCAGGCACCGCGATCGCGATCGCGGCCAGCACGGCTGCCGCCCAGCCCAGCCGCTCGATGCGGCCCATCGGCATCGCCAGCCCCGGCCGGCACAGAATCGCGAGCACGATCAGGATCGGATATTCGGCGACCCAGGAGAACACCTTCGGCGCCACCAGTCCGGCCCCGATGCCGCCGATCACACCGCCGAGCGACAGCCAGAGATAAAACCCGGTCAGATAGCGTGGCGGCGGACGGCGGCGCGCCAGTTCGCCGTGGCAGACCATCGCCGCGACGAAGAAGGCCAGAAGGTTGAGGCCTATCGTCAGGAAGATGTGATTGATAAGTCCTGCCGCCAGCACCGCGACCAGCAGCACGATCAGCGCCGGCTGCGCCGTCACCATCCAGCGATGCGGCAGGATCGGCCGGGTCTGGAACACGATCACGAAGGTCAGCAGATAGAGCGCGAGCGGCGCCACCCAGAGCATCGGCGCGGCGGCGACGTCCGTCGACATATGCGCCGTGACGGCGATCAACAGTGCCGACGGCACCGCCGCGAGCGCGATCCAGATCGCGGCGTCGCGCCAGCTTGGCGGCGTGGCCGGTTCTGCGCCGGCCGCCGTATCCGGCAGGATATCGGGCGAGCGCAGCAGCAATACGCCGCTCGCGGCGACCAGCACGATCAGCACGAAGAAGCCGGCCGACCAGCCGACGGTCTGTTCGCTCAGCCGCGTGAAGGGCTCGATCACTGCGGGATAGGCGATCAGCGCCAGGAAGCTGCCGACATTGCTGGCCGCGTAAAGGAAGTAGGGATCCTTCGCGGCCGGGTGCGCCGTTCGCGCGAACCAGGCCTGCAGCAGTGGCCCATTGGCCGAAAGCGCGAAGAACGGCAGGCCGATCGACACCGTGAACAGGCCCAGCAGCCAGAACGCCTCGCCCTGCGATGGCGGCCGGTCCCATGAGGCCGCGATGCCGAGCGGCAGCGCGAGCGTCGCCACGATCAGCAGCCCCACATGCAGCATCACCGCCACGCGGCTCGTCAGGTAGCGCGTGATCAGATGCGCATAGGCATAGCCGGCCAGCAGCGCCGACTGGAAGAACACCATCGCCACCGACCAGACCGACGGCGAGCCGCCGAAACGCGGCAGCACCATCTTGGCGAACAGCGGCTGCACCGCGAACAGAAGCGCGGCGCTGAGAAAGATCGCGGCGGCGAAGGTCGCCAGCAGCAGACCCGGGCGTGTACGCGGCTGCGTCTCGGTCAGGTCCACGTCAGCGCCCAAGCACGCGGCCCGCCACCGCATCCAGTTTCGCAAGCAGCGCCGGATCGCGCGCGGCGGGTGCGGTGATCATTGCGTTATCGAGGGCGCGGTCGGAGCCGATCGGGCACGGCTCGTGTTCGCGGGGAAAATCGCGCGCCAGACGCGCCACCAGACGCTGCGCCTTCTCGGCATTCACGGTCAGCACCTTGATGATGTCCTGCACGGTGACGGCGTCGTGGTCGGGATGCCAGCAGTCGAAGTCGGTGACCATGGCAACCGTGGCGTAGCAAATCTCGGCTTCGCGCGCGAGTTTCGCCTCCGGCATGTTGGTCATGCCGATGACGGAGTAGCCGAGTTGCTTGTAGGTCAGGCTTTCCGCCAGGGTGGAGAACTGCGGCCCCTCGATGCAGACATAGGTGCCGCCGCGCATCGCCTGGATGCCTTCCGCGTCGGCCGCGGCTGCGAGATGAATCGGGAGCCGTGGCGAGACCGGGTGCGCCATCGAGACATGCGCGACGCAACCCTTGCCGAAGAACGAACTGGCCCGCAGATGCGTGCGGTCCACGAACTGGTCGACGAGGACGAAGGCGCCCGGCGGCAGCTCTTCCTTGAACGACCCGCAGGCCGACAGCGAGATGAGGTCGGTGACGCCTATGCGCTTGAGCGCGTCGATATTCGCCCGGTAGTTGATGTCCGATGGTGAGAGCCGGTGGCCGGCGTCATGCCGCGGCAAAAACACCACCGGCAGCCCGTCGATCTCCCCACAGCGCAGCGGCGCCGAAGGCTCGCCCCAGGGCGTGGAGACGCATTCCTCGCGGACGTTTTGAAGTCCCGGCAGATCGTAGATGCCGGAGCCGCCGATGATACCGAGAACGGCCTTGGCCATACGGATGCGCCCTCACCTGCCTGATCGCCGGAAACGCCGCCCTGGTCCCGGAAGGGTCGGGGGCGCACGTCTCAAGGAGAATGCAATGGAGCGCAAATTATTCCGTGCGTCCAGACTTGGCGGGGGCGGCTGGACGTGCGGTCCGGTCCAGCCAGTCCGGCGTCGGCCAGTCCAGCGTCAGTGGACGCTGGACCACACCCGCTTCTTCACGAAGTACATCATGCCCGACAGGACGATCAGGAAGATCATCACCTGGAAGCCGATGCGCTTGCGGGTTTCCATGTGCGGCTCGGCAGCCCAGGCGAGGAACGCGGCAACGTCCCGCGCATAATTATCGACCGTCGCCGGGGTGCCGTCGGAATACTCCACCTGCCCGTCGCTGAGCGGCTTCTGCATCGCGATGGCGTGGCCGGGGAAGTAGCGGTTATAGGCCGTTCCAGGAGGCTGGGTGAAGCCGGCGGGCGCGTCTTCGTAGCCGTTCATCAGGGCCGTCAGATAGTCGACGCCCTGCTCCTGATACTGGGTGAAGATGTCGAGCACGAACCACGGAAAACCGCGTTCGTAGGTCCGCGCCTTGGTGATCAGCGAAAGATCGGGTGGCGCGATGCCGTTATTGGCGGAGCGCGCCTGCGCTTCGTTCGCAAACGGCGACGGGAAACGGTCGGCGAGACGGCCGGCGCGCTCGTACATTTCGCCGGCGTCGTTCGGGCCGTCCTTGATCTGGTACTCGGCGGCGATGGCTGCGGCCTGCGCCGACGAGAAGCCCGGGCCGCCCGGTGCGGCCAGGTTGCGGAACGCGACGTAGGTCAGACCGTGACAGGCCTGGCAGACCTCGCGGTAGACCTTGAGGCCGCGCTGCAACTGCGCGCGGTCGAACATGCCGAACGGGCCGGAGAACGACCAGGACTGGCGCGGCGGGGCGATCTGCTCGGCGGTGTAGGCCGGGGCAGTGGCCGCGATCAGGCAGGCGGCGCCGAGGGCCATCGGCAGCAAGCGGAGGGTAGAGATCATCAGTCTTGCTCCGCTCATCAGCCGCGTTTCTCGGGGGATGCCGCGCCGGCGGCGACGGGTGCGCCGCTGGCAGGCTTCTTCAAGACCGAATCGGCGATGGAATTCGGCAATGGCAGCGGTTTCTCAATCAGCCCGAGTACGGGGAGAATGATCAGGAAGTGCGCGAAGTACCAGAAGGTCAGGATGCGCGCCGCGATCACGTAGCCGCCTTCCGCCGGCTTCGAGCCGAGCCAGCCGAGCAGCACGCACACGATCACGAACACCCAGAAGAACTGCTTATAGAGCGGCCGGTAGTTCGCCGACCGGACCCGCGAGGTGTCGAGCCAGGGCGCGAAGGCGAGGATCACCACCGCGGAGAACATGGCGATGACGCCGAGCAGCTTGTCGGGGATCGCGCGCAGGATGGCGTAGAACGGCAGGAAGTACCATTCGGGCACGATATGCGCCGGGGTCGCTCCCGGATTGGCCGGGTTGTAGTTGTCGGCGTGGCCGAGATAGTTCGGGATGTAGAATACGAACCAGGCGAAGAAGACGCAGAACACGACCATCAGGAACCCGTCCTTGACGGTCGCATAGGGCGTGAACGGCACCGTATCCTGGCTCGACTTTGCCTCGACGCCGGTCGGGTTGTTCTGCCCCACGACATGCAGCGCCCACACGTGCAGCACCACGACGCCTGCGATCGCGAATGGCAGCAGGTAGTGGAGCGAGAAGAAGCGCTGCAGCGTCGGATTGCCGACGGCATAGCCGCCCCACAGCCAGGTGGTGATCGACTCACCGACGATGGGAATGGCCGAGAAGAAGTTCGTGATGACGACCGCACCCCAATAGCTCATCTGGCCCCAGGGCAGCACGTAGCCCATGAAGGCCGTCGCCATCATCAGCACGTAGATGATCACGCCGAGGATCCACAGCACCTCGCGCGGGGCCTTGTAGGAACCGTAATAGAGCCCGCGGAACATGTGGACGTAGACGGCGATGAAGAACATCGACGCGCCGTTGGCGTGAATGTAGCGCAGCATCCAGCCGTAATTCACGTCGCGCATGATGTGCTCGACGGAGCGGAACGCCAGCGTGTCATGCGGGGTGTAGTGCATCACCAGAATAATGCCGGTGACGATCTGAACGCCGAGAACGAACGTCAGGATACCGCCGAAGGTCCACCAGTAGTTCAGGTTCCGCGGGGTCGGGTAGGCGATGAAGCTGGAATGGATCAGGCCCGCAATCGGGAGCCTCGATTCAAACCATTTCATCACGGGGTTGGTCGGCTGGTAGGTCGAGTGTGCGCTCATAATCGAACCTTGACGGATCGGACGGACGGCCGCGAAAGATCAGCCGATGCGAATGCTGGCGTCGTTGACGAACTGATAGGGCGGAACGGGAAGGTTGCTCGGCGCAGGGCCCACCCGGACGCGGCCGGACGTATCGAACTGCGAGCCGTGGCACGGGCAGAACCACCCCTCATAGGCGCCCTGGTGGCCGAGCGGAATGCAGCCCAGATGCGTGCAGCTGCCGTAGACGATCAGCCACTGGGCGTGACCTTCCTTGACGCGGGCGCTGTCCGGGGCCGGATCCGGCAGCGTGCGCCAGTTCACGTCCTGCGCCTCGGCGATTTCCTTCTTCGTGCGGTGGCGCACGAAGATCGGCTTGCCGCGCCAGAACACCCGGGTGATCTGGCCTTCGGCGATCGGCTTGAGATCGACCTCGATCGGCGCACCGGCGGCGATCGTCGCCGCATCGGGATTCATCTGGTTGATCAGCGGCCACGCCGCAGCAACCGCACCGACTGCCCCGACTGCCCCGGTCGCGATGTAGAGAAAATCGCGGCGTGTCGGCTCGGCGGAAGACATCGTCGTCACATTCAGTCCTTTCCGGTCGGCCGGATCAGGCTCATCCGTGGGACCGCCCCTCGCCGTGACATTTCCGGTTTGGGTCGGTAGCGGACAGGCTGCCGCGGCGCCCGAAAAAGGGCAGCACGCAGCGCGATCCGGCGGCGTTCTATTCGCACCCTTGTTTCTGGAGTGCAAGAGCGTATCGCATTGATCCTAATGTAGGCGCTAAAGCGTTTTCTGCACTGGAGTATTCCGGCACGGTAAACGAAAGCAACAGCAGCCCGGCCATGCACATCGCCCTCTACCAGCCCGACATTGCCCAGAATGCAGGAACGATTCTGCGTCTTTGCGCCTGTCTGGACGTCAATGCCCATATCATCGAGCCGGCCGGCTTCGCCGCCTCCGACCGCACCATGCGCCGTGCCGGGATGGATTATCTCGACCACGTGCGCCTGCACCGTCATCTGTCCTGGACTGCGTTCCAGGAATGGCAGCGCAGCGAAGCCCCCGCGGCGCGCCTGCTGCTGCTGACGACGCGCAGCGACACGCCCTATTTCGCTTATCCGTACGCGGAGAGCGACATCCTGCTGCTAGGGCGCGAATCGGCCGGCGTGCCGCCGGACGTCCACGCGGCAGCGGACGCCCGCCTGTCGGTTCCGATGCGGTCCGGAATGCGCTCGCTCAACGTGGCCGTGGCAGCGGCCATGGTCGCGGGCGAGGCCTTGAGGCAGGCCAGATGGGCAGCGGACACGGGGCCGGGAGCCCGCGTGACGCCTCAGCCGTGATCGGGGCGAAGTTCGTAGAGGATGAACGACTCGATCACGATCGAGCGCTCCTCGACGACCTTTGCCTTGAAGCCGGCGCGCGCCATCAGCCGGCCCAGCAGGCCAAGGTCCGAATCGGACGACAGCAGCACATACATCACGCCGTTCGCAGTGAGCCGTTCGCGTCCCTGCTCGAACAGCGCGACGATGTCCCGATAGCCGGGGCCGGCGTGCCAGGCCCGGTCCGCCACATCGCGCGGTTCACCGGCAAATGACGGCGGGCTGGAAATGATGACGTCGAACAGCGGCCGCGGCGCGATTCCCGACATCAGGTTCGAGCAGACCCCGACCAGGCGGTCGCCCAGCCCGTTGAGCCGGGCATTGTCCGCAGCGGCCTCGGCCGCCCGCGGGTTGATGTCGATGGCGACCACCTGCCGCGCACCGGCGCGCGCCGCCGAAAGCGCGATCACGCCCGAGCCGGTCCCGACCTCCGCCACCACCTTCCCGGAAAGATCGAGACGCCCGATGAAGCCGGCGAAGAACTCGCTGGTGAGGAAGAACCGCGGATGAAACACCGTCGGCGGGACCTGGAGGCGAAAACCCGCGGCCCGCGTATTCCGGGTCCAGCCCTGCCGCAGGATGAGGTGGTATGAAAAGAAGTGGATGAACCCCCGGATGAACCGTCGAACCAGACTGTAGGATGCTTGCGTATTCCCTGCTGACCCAAGCCCTTGGTCGTCGACCCTCTCGACTGCTTCGCGCATGCGTCTCCCACTGATCAAAATAGATGTGAATGGCAAGAAAAGGCCGGCCGGGACTGTGGCCGCAACGGCGTCGTTCCCATTCGAACGTATGATGGAAGCCCCCGGTTCCCTTCCCTCGAGGCCAACCCTAGGGCCGACCACGATGGAAGTCACGGTCCCGGAGGTATTCACTAGCCCTCATCCCGCCGGCTGACCAGCCTGCGGACGCAGCGCCGCAAGCCGGAATGCCGGTCTCGAAGGCCAGTGTGTTCGGTCACCGTCCCCAGGCGGTGAACGCTTCGGAGAAGACCCGCTCGCCCGGTGTTCCCTTCTCGATCGCGAGGATCGCGCGGCGGCCGTTATTGTAGACCATCGGAATATCAAACCAGCCGCGCTCCTTCAGCAGTTGCATATTCCGCTGCAGATCGGCTTCGGTCGCGGACAGGCCGATCAGGAAGAACCCGGTCGTCACCTTGACGGCGAGGCCGGTGAGAGGCGCGCCGCGCGACTGCTCCGCCTCCTTCATCAACAGCCCGGGCACGTTGGCGACGCCGCCGAACGGGAAGTCGGCGGGAACGTTGAAGATGATCTCGACGGTATGGCTCGCGGGCAATGCCTGATCGGTATTGCGCCGGATCGACATCGTCATCGCCAGACGCCGCTCGGGAATCTCGACATCCGCGCGGACCGCGAGTTCCGGCGACATGCCGGGTCCGGGCGAAACCGTCTCGGTGCGCCAGATCGCCGATCCGACGTAGCGGTTCCCCTCGGGATTGTTCGGGTCTTCCTCGTACAGCACGACGCGCTGCGCCACGAGGGCGGCCGGAGTTCCGGGCGCGCTCTGCGGCTGCGAAGACGGCGACTGCGGCTGTCCCTCCTGCTGGACCCGGTCCGACGCCTTGGGGCGCTGCGCCTGATCGCGCTGCGCCGTCGGCGCCCCACCCCGCGAGGCGCCGAACCAGCCGGAGATCGTCTCGCGCTGCCAATAGGCCGTTGCGCCGAGGCCGGTGATGATCAGCACTGTCAGGAGGGCGGCGATCAGTCCCTTTTTTGCGGTGCTGCCTTCCGGCGGCTCGCTCTCGATCGGTTGCCGCGGCAGCGGGCCCGGCGGACGCCGGCGGCGCGGGCCCGGCGGCGGCGCACCGGCATCGGGCGGCGGCGGCTCTTCGGGTTCAGGCGGACGCGGCGGCGGGCGCTCGCGGCGCGGGGGAGCACGGTCTTCGGCTGCCGCCGGAGGGCGCTCGAGTTGATTGAACTGCAGCGGATCGTCTGGCTCGGGAATATCGGGCCCCTGCCTGGCTTCGGCAGCGCGCGGCGCCGGCCGCTTCGGCAAAGGGGGCTCCCGCGTCGGCAGCTCCCGCGTCGGCGGCTCCGGCGCCGGCATGTCCCGCGGACCGGCCGGAGCGGACAGGCCCTCCGGTGGCGTCGGGGCGGGCCGCGGCTCACGGACCGGCCGCTGGCGGGGCCGTTCGTCAAGATCGCCGCGCGGCGGCGGCGCTGGGCGCGGCGTGTCCGCCGGCCGCCGAAGCGGCGGATTGTCGACAAAGTCCCGTCGTGGCGGCTGTTGCGGAGGCGAGGACGGTGGAGGCAGCGAAGATGGTGGAGCCAGGGAGGACGGCGGCGGAGGAGGAGGCGGTGGCGGCGGTGCTGTGCGGCCGGGCGGCGGCGACGGATCGCGCATCTGCCTGGCCGCTTCGGCTTCGACCCGCCGCACGGCCTCCTCGAGCGCCAGCCGCTCGCGCGTGATTTCCGATTCGCTCAGCGGCGGATCCGCGCCGCGCAACTGCGCAACGAGAGCCGCGCGGGCCCGCTCATAGAGCGCGCGACGGGCCTCCCCGGTGCTCTTCTCGAGCCCGGCGACCGCGCGGGCCAGCAACGGGTAATAATCGGTCATCTGAACTCTTACACCGTACGCGACATGGTTAATGTCTGATTAAGATTCGAACGGATTATGCACAAGAATGGTGTCTTCCCGCTCCGGACTGGTCGACAGGAGCGCCACCGGGCAGCCAACCAGTTCTTCGATCCACCGGACATACTTGATCGCCTGCGCCGGCAGTTCGGCCCACGAACGCGCCCCGGCCGTGGTTCCCCCCCAGCCTTCGATCGTCTCTTAGATCGGTTCCACCCGCGCCTGCGCCGCTTCGCCTGCCGGAAGGTAGTCTATCTCTGCGCCGTCCAGCCGGTATCCGACGCAGACCTTGATCTCTTCGAACCCGTCGAGGATGTCGAGCTTGGTCAGCGCCAAGCCGGTGATGCCGCTGGTGCGGACCGTCTGGCGGACGAGCACGGCGTCGAACCAGCCGCAGCGCCGGCGCCGCCCGGTCACGGTGCCGAATTCGCGGCCGCGATCGCCGATGCGGTGGCCGATCTCGTTGTCCTGCTCGGTCGGGAACGGACCGCCGCCGACCCGCGTCGTGTAGGCCTTGCAGATGCCGAGCACATAATCGATCGCGCCCGGCCCGAGGCCACTGCCGGTCGCCGCCTGCGCCGCAACCGTGTTGGAGGAAGTCACGTAAGGATAGGTGCCGTGGTCGATGTCGAGCAGCGCGCCCTGCGCGCCTTCGAACAGGATACGCCTGCCTTCGCGCCGCTTGTCGTCGAGCAGCGCCCACACGGTGTCCATGTAAGGCAATACCCGCGGCGCCAGCGCCGCCAGTTCGTCACACAGAGCATCCGGATCGACCTCGTCGAGGCCGTGTCCGCGCCGCAGCGCATTGTGGTGCGCCAGCAGGCGCTCGATCTTGGCGGGCAGCGTATCGAGGTCCGCGAGATCCATGACGCGGATAGCGCGGCGGCCGACCTTGTCCTCGTAGGCCGGCCCGATGCCACGCTTGGTGGTGCCGATCGCGCCGGCATTCGAGGACTCGCGGAACCCGTCGAGTTCCCGGTGCAGCGCCAGAATCAGCGGGGCGTTCTCGGCGACCCGCAGGTTATCGGGCGTGATGGCGACGCCTTGCTGGTGGAGCCGGTCGATCTCTTCCAGCAGCGCGTGCGGGTCGAGCACGACGCCGTTCCCGATTACCGACAGCTTGCCGGACCGCAGCACCCCCGAGGGCAGCAGCGACAGTTTGTAGACTGCGCCGTCGATGACCAGCGTATGCCCGGCATTGTGCCCGCCCTGAAAACGGACCACCACGTCGGCCTGCGCCGACAGCCAGTCGACGATCTTGCCCTTGCCCTCGTCTCCCCACTGGGAGCCGACCACCACCACGTTCGCCATGCACTCCTCGTCGGCGCGCGCCAGACATCCGGCACGCGCGAAAGCGTCCGCCGACCCCCGACGAGCCCGCGGACGAAGATAATCCGGGGCCACCATAGCGGTTCATTGTCGGTCTCGCCACTGACAGACAGTTCAACGGGGTGAGGCTCCACGGTAGACAATCGCCTTGTCCGCCGGCCAGCGCAACCGCCAGGCCAGCTTGATCTCGCGCGCCTCCCCCGGCTTGGCCTCGAAAGTCCAGGCCAGAACGCCGCGCCGGTCGCCGGCATTGCGCTCGCTCGGCGGCGTGCTGGACGCCAGCAGCTCCACCGTCACTTCCTCGGTCTCGCTCACCGGAAGTTGATCCTCGATGCGGATGCGGACCGGCTGCGCGTGGCCGTTTCTGACCGTGATCTTGAACTCGCGCTCGTCGGTTTTGGACGACGAAATGATCCCGGACGAACCCTCGGTCCTGCGCACCGCGACCCGCGTCACCTTGACCTTCTCGTCCGCCCCGAAGCCGAGCCGCACCTGCTCCTCGGCCTGCGTTGCCGGCATCGCCGCCTGACCGACGAACACGCCGTCGCGGTAAAGCGCCACCCGGCCGGCAAGCAGCGGAGCCTCCTCCGCATGCTTGAAGCCCGCTTCCAGAAACGCCGTTTCGTCGACGCCGGGCACCGCCCGCACCAGCAGTTCCGGCTCGATGGTTGCGCTGGCGATGCGCAGCGTCTTGCCGGCCTCGTGGCTCGGGACGCTGACGCGCCCCGGAATGCGGAAGAGGGCCTGGAAGCCGCCGACATCGACCACCGCTTCCCGCTCGGCGCTCGGCGCGGCCGCCGGCGCGGGCGCAATTTCCGCTACCCGCGGGCGCTTCTCGGCGCGGTCGCCCGCTCCCCCCGCGCGCATCCGCTCTTCCCGCAGCCGCACGATCAGCGGCCGAAGGTCGGGCGCGCTGCCGCCCTTGGCGGTCCGCACGGTCGAGACCGTCAGCGTCACATTGTTCCAGTCTTCGCCGGTGCGCTGCAGGATCGAAGCGCGGCGGACGAGTTCGAGCGCGGGCTTGCGGTCGCGGCCGCCACTGTCGAGACGCGCATCATAAAGCGCCGCCCAGCGCGCACCGCGCACGGTGTAGCTGACGCGGAACATCGCCGCACCGGCCTGCGGGGATGCGAGGTCGATCCGGACCTCCATCTTGCGCGCCGGATCGCCGCGAAGCTGCGCCTCGATGCGTGCGATCTCGCGCTCGAGTTCGCGCTGCTTCAGGCGGGCTTCGCGCGCGATGGCATCGACAGCCGCGATCTCCTCCGTCACCGCGCTGAAAGCCTGCCGCCATTCGGCGATCGGCCGTGCTTCGCCCTTCTCGCCGAGGCCGAAGGGCATGCTGGTGGCGAAGCGTTCGATGAAGCGCTTGCGCAGCGCGGCCGCCTCGATCTCGTTCTGCAACGCATCGCGCCGGTCGCGCAGCGCCTGCAGTTTTTCCTCCAGTTCGGGATTGGTCGCGGGCTGTTCGGACGGCGGCACGCGCGCGTCGATCGAGCCGATCACGACACCCTGCACGCCGAGCCCTTCGACGCGCAGCGACGCCGGATCGAGCGAGGGCGGAAAGTCGCGCGCGACCAGCGTGGTATCGCCGGACGCCAGTTCGGCGCGCAGAACCCGCGTCACCGTCGCGCCGTCCGGATAGACGGTCACCGCATCGATCGACGAACGCACTTCCACTTCTGCCGCTGCCGCCGCGCTGGCAAAGCACAGCGTCAGCGCCAGGATCGCACCGTGTCGCATGGATTCTCCCCGAACCTAGAGCGCGGGCTGGCGATGCGTCAGGGATGACGGGATCGCGCCGCGCCTTGAACACGCAAGACAATCCGCCTGACTTGGCCGTTCGTAGGGCGTCGCGCGGGCGCAATCGGGGCACGTGCGCGC
>Ga0182739_1000534_pt1 | contig 47559 bp, 50 predicted proteins | sample eDN5th30CBELigBY_FD_128873 | JGI IMG/M metagenome (GOLD analysis project Ga0182739, IMG submission 128873) | Enriched backyard soil microbial communities from Emeryville, California, USA - eDNA 5th pass 30_C BE-Lig BY (version 2) (version 2) | ecosystem: Environmental > Terrestrial > Soil >... | reverse complement strand
TCTGATTGGTTACGGTATACGTGTGAATGCGGTGGCCCCGGGATTTATCGAGACCCCGATGCTTGCGCCCGCGCTTGAAGGCGAAGATGGTCGCGCCTTCTTTGATGCGCGGGCGCCGATAGGTCGTATTGGTAGGGCTGAAGAGGTCGCATCGTGCGTACTGTTTCTGGCTTCTGCAGAGGCGAGCTATGTGGTCGGTGCTGTATTGAATGTTGACGGTGGGATGGCGCTGACCTAGCGCTTGATGGGTGCTGATAACTGGAGTGCCCTCGAGGTCGAAAGACTGTACGTCAAGCGACACCTCACGGTTTCACTCTTACCGTGAGTGGAAGCCTAGGCCGATCAGCTTTGACCCTGCCCGGTCGCCAAGCGCCCCTGCGGCCCGCCTCCGACGTCACCCACCTGTAGGCCTGACCTGTGAAAGACGGCTTGTGAATCAAAGAGCACCTTTCACAGACCGATCAGTACGCGTGCTGCTCGACAGGTATGCCGCATTTTCTGTCAGCAGCAGCCCAAGTCATCTATGGATAGCGTTATGGAAAAGGCTTTTCTGATCGAAAGATAGGTGGTCGAGCGGTGTTTCGGGGGGCCTAATCAAGGTTCCATAATGGAGACTCCAACATGAAAACAATAAAAATGTGGATAATTTGCACGCTGATCGGTTTTACTTCCCTCGTAGCGACTGCCCTACCTAGCTTGCAGGTGACCTTTCCGGATAATCGAATGGCTATATGCCACCAAGAGCCCAGAGCGTGCCAGTTACCCAGCAATTTTCGACTCTGGCCGTAAATGGAGTAACCTGCAGACATGGAGCTTCAACTACCAATGAGTTGACGGTCGAAGACGTGCCCCTACCATCGTATTTATCGCCCTCTGGTTGCCTAGGGATTCTCCGATCAAGTTCAGCACAGCACAGCATCCGCTTGCTGTGCTGAAATAGCTCACTCCTCTCGCCACGAGCAACAGCCAGTCCCATGAGTCAGATGAGCTTTTCCGATTTCGAGTACGCCGGCAAATGCAAGCAGACCCGTCGCGAGCGATTCCTGGCCGAGATGGAGCAAGTCGTTCCCTGGAGCGGACTGGTGGCCTTGATCGAACCTCATTACCCAAAGGCTGGCGGTGGTCGCAAGCCGTATCCATTGGAGACCATGCTGCGCATTCATCTGCTGCAGAACTGGTTTTCTCTCAGCGACCCCGCCATGGAAGAGGTGCTCTATGAAATCACCTCAATGCGTCAATTCGCCCGGCTGACGCTCAGCGCTCCGATCCCCGAAGACACCACGATCATGAATTTCCGACATCTGCTGGAGAAGCAGCAACTGGCATCGGGCATCCTGGACGTCATCAATCGCTACTTGCAGGATAAGGGCCTGTCGCTTCGCCAGGGCACCATTGTGGATGCCACGATCATCCATGCCCCCAGCTCGACCAAGAACAAGGAAGGCAAGCGTGATCCTGAAATGCATCAGACCAAGAAAGGGAATCAGTACTTTTTTGGCATGAAAGCCCACATCGGTGCCGATGTGGAATCAGGCTTGGTGCACCACGTCCACGGCACTGCGGCCAATGTCGCAGACGTAACGCAAGTGGCTGAACTGCTGCACGGTGACGAGAACGCGGTCTACGCCGACGCGGGTTACACAGGTGTTGAGAAACGCGAAGAACATGACGGGCGCAAGTTGATCTGGCAGATCGCTGCGCGCCGCAGCACATACACGAAGCTGAGCAAGCGAAGCCTGATCTACAAGACCAAGCGTGAAATTGAACGGGTAAAAGCCCAGGCCCGAGCCAAGGTCGAACACCCGTTTCGGGTCATCAAGCGCCAGTTCGGCCACGTGAGAAACCGGTTCCGTGGATTGGTGAAAAACACGGCCCATCTCACCACCCTGTTTGCACTGTCGGACCTGTGGATGGTGCGCAAGAAACTGATGGGTATGGGTGAATTACGCCTTGGATGAACAAGGTGGGCTAAAAAGCCCGCCTACGACCACATGAACCGGCTCAATCATGCCCAGCATGACCGAGTAATGCTCCTGATTGCTGGTCTTGGCTCGGCAAAAGCTAACTTGATCGGAGTTTCCCTAGGTTGATCGCGACTTTGGCCGGTCCGACTGCAATAATTCAAGAAGTGCTTGAATGGTTGAGGGCGTCGCTATGTGGACTGTCGCCGGGGAGAACTGTGCAGAAAAAACGGAAATACCACTGAGGTGAAAGTGGCTTATGAAGGTTTGCGCTCGGATCCTTGGCCTTAACCACATCGAAGTTGGCATGGACTTCAGTCGCGGGGCTCATGCCTGTGACATCATTCTGCACAGTGAATTTATCAATCCAACCGATCTCGCAGCCTATGGCAGCAACCCTGAAAAGCTCAAGGCGAGTAGGGCGGTGCATGAGCTTTGCGTTACGCGGCCGTGATATGGCTAGTCTGATGACGGGCGTCAGCTCATGCGGCAGTTGCAGGGAACAGCGCGGAGTGCGCCATTCCCAGCTTGGATTGCATGATCACTGGTGCAGCTCACGCCAGTTCTTAGGAAGTGCTCCCAAAGTACTGCCACCATCCACCAAGTATTCCCCCCCTGTAATGTACCCAGAATCGCGATGTGCCAGGAATGTGACCATGCGGCTGATTTCCTCCGGTTGTGCAGCGCGAGAAATTGGCTGAACCGCAAGCACTGCGGACAGGTCATGCGGTGCAGTCATCGGCGTTTGCACGGGACCTGGTAATACGGCATTAACGCGGATGTTGTCGTGCGCCAGCTCCAAGGCTGCAGCCTTAGTCAACCCAAGTACCCCCCACTTGCTCGCGCAGTAGGCCGTTGCCAAGGGATACCCTTGAACCGCCGCAGTCGAGGCGATATTGACAATAGCGCCGCCACCGCGGCTCTTCATGTCATCGATGACTGCAGCGATGCCCAGATAGGCGCCAGTGAGGTTGATATCCAGCATCTTACGAAATAGAGCACTATTACCAGCGACAAGAGCCTCAATGCCGATGATGCCAGCATTGTTGACTAACACAGAAATCGCCCCGAATGTAGCGTTGGTGGCGACGACCGCATTGTGCCAAGAGGTCTCGTCAGCCACATCCAGACGAACATAGAATGCGCGATCACCCAGCTCCTCGGAAAGCTCTTGCCCAAGTTTGCTCGCGATGTCAGCAATGACGACATTTGCGCCTAAGGCATGGAAGGAACGGACATGTGAAGCGCCCATCCCGCTTGCACCACCGGTAATCAGTACTGTTTCGTCATTGAAGTTCATGTCGCTCTCCCAATTTAACGTGTGAATTGAAATATCCTACGAGCAGTTGGATGTCAGTCACCCTTTCGCCTCCAGCTAATAGTGGACGTGCGTTTGCATCATTCTCAGCTGAAAGAGATAGTTCACGAGGTGTCCTGCGCGGCTAACGCTGCGTTGAAGTCGAAGCCAGTCTCAGCTGTGGTGCCAGGTACATCCCTTTCAGAGGGACGGCTCGCTGAAGGACACCGTCAGCGTGTGAAGGAGCAGCGAGTTGCCCGCCGTCGGTAGCATTGGCAGCCATGTGGCATAGCATCAAAACGAGGATATTCGTGATGCTTTTAATCTGACCGCTCAGCCTGGCGCGATGCTCAGTTGTGAAGAGTGGCGATGGCGCATTGTCGAGAGGGGCTGCGGGGCATTGCGGTGGGATAATCATGACCTTTTCCTTATTTTTAGAGGAGCCTAAAGCTTGAGTCGACACAGTTTTTCCGTGGCCAGCATCGCCCAACCGCTGCGGAGCGTCGCCTATCCAATGGTCAACAGGTTCACTGACTGGAGGACGAATTCAGTTGCAAGGTCGGAAGGATAATCACGTGGAGACAGGCTCTACACGTTCGATCTTGCAGTCACTGTTGGTGGCTAAGGCCATGCTGCTTGGGCAGTGGTCGACGGTGTGGAGGGAAGTCCACCACTAGTTGACCTGCGTATCAGAGATAAGAGGACGCTGGATAGGTGCCGGCTTTGCTTTAGGCGCAGGCCGATGCCGTCGCCGTCATCAGCGCATATGGCGTACTGAAGGTGGCCGTACCTCAGGACTTTCCGCCTTCCGGTTCCATTGGTTCGGACCTGCAGCCGCGCGGCCTGGATATCGACACTGTGAAGCTGCTGGCCGACAAGCTCGGTGTGAAGCTGGTGCTAACCCCGGTCAACAGCACCAACGCATTGCATTCCTCACTACCGGCAAGGTCGACCTGGTGATCTCCAGCCTGGGCAAGGACCCCGAGCATGAGGCGGTACTCGACTTCTCCAGCTCCCACGCGCCGTACTACTTGGCGGTATTCGGACCTGAGACGAAGAAGGTCGAGTCTGTCGAGGCGCTCTCAGGCAAGACTATCAGCGTTACTCGCGGCACGATCGAGGACATGGAGCTCAGCGCCGTGGCACCCAAGGGGACCATCATCAAATGTTTTGAAGACGGCAATGCGACCGTCGCCGCTTACCTCTCCGGTCAGATCGAGCTGATCGCCAGTGGAAGCGTGGTCATGGCCTCGTGCCTCGCGTCGAATTTTCAGCCACCTTGGGTCAGGGACAGATAGGGGTTGTTGGGCGGAACCTCAGTCAATACCAAGCTGGCATCTTCCATCAGATAGCCATGAAGGCGGCGGGATTTCCTTGGACCCGTGACTTCGCAGGTCCAGATGTTCAAGCCATCAGGCTGCTTGCGGTGCAGTTGCAGCTTTTCGAAGCGCTTCTGTACCCATTGCCAGTCCTGCTGTTTTTCCTGTCTGGCCAAAGGGTCGATCTGTGGATGCTCCTGCGCATAGCGTTGAAACACGCCAGGGCTGACCAGATAGGCAGTGTCATTCACCGAATGAACCAGCGCTCTGGCATCGTTAATGATGAGCCGGCGTGATGCGATGCCCTCCTTCAACCAGCCCAGAAAGTGCTCACCTGAGGGGAGCTCCGTCGCTGCGGTTGATAATTGCTGTGCTTCCGGAATCTGTTCCGGCGCGACTGCAGCACTCGCGGCGGGTACTTTGCTGTCTGCGGGTGCCTGTACGCCTGATGGCCGGTCTGGGGAATCCCCGGATGCATTCCCCAGCATCGCCAGCATCTCTTCCATCATATCCAGCGAACCGTCCTTGGCGATGAGCATCGGCGCTGGCGGTATCAATGGGGCGCCGAAAGCTGGCTCTGGTGTAGGGTCTACCATGGTCGGTGTGGTGAGGGAGGACTGGTTCTGATCATCTGTGCCTGGCTCTCCAACACCTACCGCCACGGAGCCGGCAAAGGGCTCTGGGCGTTCGCTTGCCTCCCAGATCAGAGCCGGCGTCAGACGCAGCAACGTGAAACTGTGTGACCAGCCGGTCGTGCTGGTGACGGTAGCTTTCCAGATGGCCCTACCTGCCTCAGTGGGCTGAAGGATGCCGTGATCCTGCAGCACATTGAACACCGCTGTATTGTTCGCGGGTATACCCTCAATGCCCTGGGCCAGTAAATGCGCGCGCAGCTTATCTGAAACCGTCTTGCTCACGAGCCAAAGTGCTTCCTGGGTCAGCCAGCCGTCCGAGGGGCCTGGCTGGTTCAGTTTGAATTCTTCCTTCAGCAGGTAGCGCAGGCCATCGAGCAGTTTGCGTTGAAGAGCATGCCGGGGAGCCGACATCACCCTGGTCGGGTCACCTCCTAGTTCCTGAGCCACTGATGCTCGGTCAGCCTGGACCACGAGTTCGCCGAGGACGCCGGCATGCTCATACTGCCCTGCCAGTACATAGAGCAACGATGTCCAAAGAGCCGGGTAGCCGCTGAGCCAGTCGAGGATGTTCTGATCGAGCAACCGGTGGTAGAGCAAGCCAGTAGCGGCACTATGCAATCGGTATTCACGATTATCCCTGTAGCGGAAGCGGTACGGCTGGGTCAGCGGTCCGTGCCAGGGGTGCCAGGTGGTGCCGTCGGCCAGTTCGACGTGCAGATCGACCGCGATCTTGCCGATGTCGTGTAGCAGAGCGGCATAGGCGACGGCGGCCGTCCAGGCTTCGGCTTGCGCCGCCTGATCCTCGGGGCTGGCGGAGATAGGCAGCAGATGGGACTGTCGCAGTTTCAGGCTGTAGGCGACGATCTCCAGGCCATGGTCCAGCATGCCCCCCGGGTAGGCGTGGTGGTGGCTCTCCGAGGCTGGGAACTGCTGGACCAGCTCGGCGTAGCGCTCCAGCGGTGCGAGATACAGGCACCTGAACTGCTTGCGTGAGAGCGAAGTACGTTGCCAGATGTGTTCCAGCAGCTTCTGCCGACGGGGCGTCGCCAGCAAGGATGCGGCCGACTCCGGCCGGGTCAGCCCCTTACCTTTTACAGCCGCTTCCGTGGGCGCCATCGGTGCCGACGCCGAGCGTTTTCGTTGGAACAGCGCGAACATGATGTCACCTGACGTTGCGGTGGACGGGAGAGCCTTTTCCTTTTCCGGGTAGAGCCTTTCCCCTTTCCCCTTTCCCCTTGCCCCCATTCCATTGACCCTTCCCAGCCCTTTGACCTTCATCGAAGCCTTTACATGTAGCTCGGCTCGGGGAGTCGCTCTACAAGCTATCCGAGACGGGGTCAGTCCTTTTTTTGAGGTAAGCGCGATCCGTCTACCGGCGTCTGAAGATCTCGCCAATCTGTCTTGACGAGGAAAGGAATATTCCTTACCGTCGGAAAAGCTGTCGTCCAAGGAGCACGCCACGCCATGCCAGCCATTCATGAACTAGCCACGCTCACATCGAAGGGCCAGATCACGCTGCCCAAGCCGATCCGTCAGGCGTTGGGCGTCGATACCGGCGGCAAGGTAGCGTTCGACCTGGGCGAGGATGGGCAGATTGTCGTCACCCGCGCGAATGCCGAGCACGAAGATCCGGCCATCGGCGCGTTTCTGAGTCTGCTGGCCCGCGATATCGAGGCTGGCCGGCATGTTCGCGGGTTGCCGGACGAACTGGCTCACGCTATGCTGATGCAGGCTGGGCATGACGTGAATCTGGCCAACGAGATTGATGGCGAAGTGGCGCTCTGATGCAGCGGCATGGATGGACGCTACTCTTCCTCGATTGTGTGATCGAGCAGATGCAGAAACTGTATGCCGTCTCGCAGCGCGCGGAGCAGAATGACCCGATAGGATTTGCATCCAATGCCAACGTCAAGCTGTTCCGAGCCCTGAGCCAACTGATGCTTGAAGTCGTTCCCGGTGAGCCGGCGCGCGATGAGTACCGTCAAGGCAACACACTGGGGCCGGAATATCGCCACTGGCGACGGGCCAAGATCGGGAGACGATTTCGGCTGTTCTTCCGTTACGACTCGAGGGCCAAAGTGATTGTCTATGCTTGGGTCAACGATGAGTAAACGTTGCGCTCCTCGGGAAGCAAGTCCGATCCGTATGCGGTGTTTGAGAAGATGCTGGGTCGTGGAAATCCGCCAGACGACGGGGACGCATTGGCAATTACCAGCCGGCGGGACTGGAGCAAACTGGAGTAATTGTTCAACGCGCGTAGCAGGTGATGGCTATGAGCACGAGAACTCGCATCAGTAATGCAGAACGCTTTGGCCGCTGTCTCGGCCGCAGATGGCGTGCTTATGTGCGCAGAGAGCGGCGGGTATCGGGATGGCTGATTGCGCAAGGCGTGCCTACGCCAGCGGCGGCTGTGTTGATCTGGGGGGTCAAGCTCGCGGTACTGGCTGTGCTGCTCTATACCGCGTTCTGGCTGGCTCTGCTGTTGGTGTTCGGCGTCGCTGCAGCGTGGGTGGCCCGCAATACCAATTGGAATGAGCCGCAACCTGAATGGCGGAGCGGCAATCTCGGATTTGGCCTTTACCATCCTGATGGCTCAAGGATCGATCCTCACGATCCCAACGACGAAATGTAGGAGTAACTCATTTTACTTCTTGGCGACATTCATCAGTGAGGCCCCCCCTTTTCCGCCTGCCGTTTGCGCGTCCTTGCTGCCATTTACGAGGGCCTGAGTGATTGCACCGGCTTGGAAACCTGCCCAGCCCAACGCAGTCATCCAAAACGCAGGCAGCACCAAGAACATCGTCCCCATGACGAAATTCAGCAACAGATCGCCAAAGGCATTATTCAACCCCATCACCGGATCGAAATTAGTGACGGGCCGGTTCCAACCCCAGCCCGAGCCATAGAGCGCGTCGAGGATGGTGCTGTCGATCCAGCGAGCGAGCTGGAACCAGAAGTCGACGAAGAACAGCGCAAACTGGACCACGCTGACGGTGACCACGGTCTTCAGGTCGTAGGTGCCCATCAACAGCACCAGCGGGATGCAAATCACCAGGGCCATCTTCAGCAGCGCGAGTACCATCGGCAGCGCTTGACGCACCACGTCCATCGCCGGAAATGCAGGAATGGCTCCCACCGCAAGACCTACGTCGCCCGCCGTGCGGGTAACGATGTTCGGCAAGGTCTTGTCGATCTGGCCACCATAATCGGTGTAAACCGTTCCTTGGTTGAGCTTCTGTTGGCGCGGGGAGGCGATTGCGCGGATGACCGAGTCGTCGACCTCACTGCGGCTCAGAAAGCCTGCCCAGCCGGCCAGGGGTGTAAGCAAGCTGGGATCGACCTGGCCCAGCAGACGTGCCCGCAGACCATTGCCATTGTCGCTCCACCATTGCTGGCAGGTCGGGTAGCCGCCCCCGCCGGGCACCTGCGCAAGGCCCGCGTCGCGGTCAATGTCATAGGGCCAGGCATCGCGCGGCGTGCGTGAGTGGTAGGTGTCATAGTAGCCGCCAGTGTTGACGAAGTAGGTCGAGCCGATCCAGGTCACGTCATGCATCTGCGCGTCGTCGAGTGGGGGGCGGTTCATGAACAATTTCGCCCTGGCGGGTCCATAGCAGTCGTGGGTGAAGTCCGCCACGTCCTGCGCGAGGAGGGGGTCGTCAATGCGCGTAGTGTTGATCTCCATCCTCATTTGCCGCAGATCTGTTCCGCACGGGATCGCTGCCACCGAGGCCCCTGTCACCGCGCGGGAGAGCGCATGTATGAAGGCCCACCACACCGGCACCTTGGCGCTCTGGTTGTTGAGCGTGCTGAATGACTGCGACCAGCCGGTATCAGTAGGTTGCGGAACATTAACCTGGCACTGTGCCGATCGCGCCTGGTCGTACTTGATCGTGCCGAGGTCAATATCGATAAACGGGATGCCGGCGAACATCAGCACGACGATGGCCACCCAGATGCGGTTCTCGATGCGCATCGAGGACAGTACGCCCTTGTTGCCTTCGTCGGCCCCTTCAGTACGTGCTTTGAGCCATTCCTGGATAATAATGGCTATAAAGGGAATGGCAAACACGCCGCTGGAGACCAGCACCGACCAGATGCCGTTGTGGACGATCCAGCCCACGAGGGTCAGGTAATACTCCAGATAGTCAGTGGTGAAAAGCGTCATGTTCGAGGTCTCCCGTTAGACCGCCTGCATCAGCAGGCCGGCCTCCAGTGCGACGATCGCGATGAGGCCGGCGATCTCGGTACGTCGCAGCCGGCGCCGTGCCGAGGCATCCGACTCGCGTGTCAGCAGCCGACGGCGCATCCACACCCAGCCATAGACAGTCGCCCCGTAGAGGCAGAGCCGCCACAGCAGGAAGTAGCCAGCCGCGTTCGCCAGCCAGCGTTCCCAGCCGGCAATGCTGCCGACCAGATAGAGGCCGGCGATGTTGGCCGCCACTGCCAGCGCAACGAGCAGCAGCGTCCATAGCAATGCCCTAGCGACGCGGCTGTTGAGGAGCCAGCGCGGCCGTAGCCATGCTGCGTTCATGGCGTGCCTCCTGGATGGGAGCGCTGTAACTGGTCGAGGCGATCCGGCACCGGGTCGCCCTCGTAGATACCACGCGAGCCTGACGCGCGCGTGCCATGGCGCTGAATGATCGTCATCGGCGAGTTGTTTGCCAGCTCGCGCCTGATCTCCAATTCGGTTTTGAGGTTAAGGATCTCGCGGTCGAGTGTGTTGCTTTCATGATTGACCGCTTCGACGGCCAACTGGTTGGCTGCGACGTTGGGTTCTTTCTTGCCGGTCAATAGTGTGCGCTGCAGCAGCAGAGCCTTTTCCAGTACCGACGCCAGCGCTACCTCGGACGCTAGGCGGTGGGCGAGGACATCTTGGTCGGGCTCGTCACGTAGGGCTTCGATAACGCCGCGGGTAACCGGCAAGGATGTACTGCCAGCTGCACGCAAGTTCTCAGAGGTGGTATGGCGGGCGCCGCTGATCAATTCCTGCAGCGTTTCCAGCTTGGTCTCGTACTCTTCCTGAATCAGCGGCGTCAACCCGACGCCTGGCACGGTTTGGGTCTTGGTGCAGGTCTCGCAGGTGCGCTGCTCCTGTTCGCCGAGCACGCGTGTGGCCCAGTCGGTGGCCGCTTGCGGCGACGACCAGGTCTGGCAGGCTAGGCTATTGCAGCTCGCCGGGTCGATGGATGTTGGGTCGGTTGCACTGCGGCCATTGACCAGGTTGTAGCCGGCACGCGTTACGTCGCTGATCACTTTGATCGACGGCTGGCCGGCACCGCCAGCATTGCCGCCGCCCACCCAAGGCACGCCATCCTTGCCCCGGCTGGTCTCCGCCTGTTCGATGGCCAACACCGCGTCAGTGTTCGCCACCGCCTGGCGCAACGCCATGCCCTCGGCGAGTTGATTCCAGCCCATCTGGCCGCCTGCTGTGTCGGCCATCTTCTCGGCCATCGCGCGGCAGGTCAGTTTGGAACGATCGAAATCGAGCCTGGCCTGAAGAATACCGTTGGTCAACAGGTTGTAGAGGCCGGGGTCTGCCCGCTGAATGATCAGCGCCGGCAACGATGCTACCGCGCTCGTCGCGTTCTGGATCACGCTGCTCATGATGTTTTGAAAGCCATTGGTGAGGCCGTTGAGCTGGTTCTGGATCGTGGTGCTGATGTCCATGTCGCCGCACATCAGGTTGCTGTTCCAGCCTGCGCCCACACCGAGAGAATGCATGCCGGCCGCGCGGCTCATGGACACCGCGCTGCCGCCACCAATCGAATACATGAGGTCGTCGCTAATCACGCTGCCGCTGTTCTGGAAACCGTCGGGTTGGGCCGATACCAGGTTGCTGACCAGCACCAGCGCGCTGGCCAGAAGGGTTACCTGCCACCGCAACGGCAATTGGAAGAGGGTGACAGGACGCTTCATTGTTTTCCCCTCAGTTGAAGTCTGTACTGCCGAGGAACGTCTGCCCGCGGCGTTCGCAACAGCTGTATGGGCGCCAAAGCGCCCAGGCATAATCACCTTGCTGGGCCTGGGCCAGCGGTTCGCTGTGGGGGAACACCACGCAGCGGTTGGAAAGACGCGGCGTCAGCTCCTGCCACTTGCCGGTCGAGGCATTGCTTTCCTCCAGCGCTCCGGCCGGCCAGTAACCGGGCTGCGAGTTCGCGAGCAATGGCTGATAGACATGCAATTGCCCCCGCCGGGTGACGATGTCCCCGGCGCGTTGGGCGACCACGGCGCCGGCCTTGTAATCGTCGACCTGATGTAGAAATCCGCCGCGCGGATAGACGGCGCCCCACAGGTTGAACGTGCTGCGTGTGCCGATCTCGCGCTCGCCGGGCGTCAGTGCTTCGGGGTACACCATTTCGGGGATGTTGTAGCGCCACGCGATAGTGTCGAGCGTGCTCAGCAGGTATGGCATAAACGCGGTGCCGGCACCTTTGCAGGCGTAACCTGAGGCGCTGGCGAATTGGCCGAACACATGGCCGCCGGGATGGCCGATCACGTCGGCGTTCTTGAACTTCGCCATGTTGCTTTCATTGTCATGGTTCGTCGTGCCGTCGCCGCCTGCCTGGGCCGTCACGTTGGGGGCACTCATGGCCCGCACTTCGCTCCACGGGTTCTCACCGGTGTTGGAGTAATTCGAAACCACGGCATCCGGAATGTAGTGGCGCACCTTGGTGGACGTCCGCACCGAGCAGCCGAACGGCGTACAGAACAGCCAGTAGCAGATCCCTACGATCCGGTACTCCAGGCATGATGGGGACAAAGTGGAAGACACGATTGTCGCGGTGTTGAGCGCGAACGATGACGATGCGGTCGTCAATAAAATGGCGGCGATGCCGGTACGCCGAAGGCGGGCACACTTCATGGTTGAGTCCTACGGTAGGCCTCGATGCGTGCGATCGCCTTGGCGACGCCCGGCTCGCCATAAACTACGTAGCGTTGATCCACGACGATGGCGGGAAGGGTAGTGATGCCCAGGCTCCAGGCATCGGTCACGCCCTGGTAGGCCCTCGCCAGACGCTGCTCCAGCGCGGGGCCGCCGTGCTTGAGGCGCTGCTGTACCAAGAGTGACGCTTGCTGGACATCACTTGGAAGATCGGTCGACAGTTCGGCTTCAATACGCGCGGGTGCATCCAGCTCGATCAGTCGGTCAGGTGTACCTTGCACGCGATGTTGGCGGTCGGTGATGACCCAGATATCCATTGCACTAGCCGCAGAGGCACACAGCGCAATGGCCAACGCCAGGCACCTGATCGGGCCGGGGGAAAGAGAACACAACATGGCGCAGCATCCGGTGGTTCATGACCTCGGTAGTGCAACGCATCGCGCTTAACGCGACGACAAACAATCGGAAATGGGAGGTGCCCGGTTTCCATGCACCTATGAATCGCGGTATTTCGTGGACCGCAGATGCCCCATCGAAAGCATCGCTTCCGATGGGGTGTTGGAGCGTCAGCAAGCTGGCGCGAAGAGGATCAGATCAATCCGTGTTCGGCGAACGAATAAGGATCGCCTTTCCCGATGATGAAGTGATCCAGTAGACGGATATCGACTTGCCCCAATATCTCCTTCAATCGCTGGGTCAACGTTTCGTCCGCCGTACTGGGTTCAGTGCAGCCGGAAGGGTGATTGTGGCAGAGCACCAGAGCGGCGGCGTTATGGTCCATACAGCGCTTGAGCACCACCCGTGGATAGACGCTGGCGCTGTCGATAGTGCCTTGGAACAAAGGCTCGTAGGCCAGCACCTGATGCTTCGAATCGAGGAACACGGCGCCAAAGACTTCATGCGGCTGTGCTGCGATTTTCAGCTGCAGGAAATTGCGCACATCCTCCGGGCTTTTCAGCGATGGGCCACGAGTGAACACTCGCTGCTCAAGGATGACCAACGCCTGTTCGATGATTTGGTCTTCGTCCGGTGTGCCGACGGGATTGAGTGAAGCATTACCACTGATCATGGCGAGGGATGTGGACATGGGAACCTCCTTTAGGAATTGGAGGCAGCCGTCCCTGGAGGGCGGACCCTCCGGAGACAGTGACGATAGGCATCCGCCACCGCTTGCGCGGATGACCGTTCGCTCGGGGGATGCGTGGCGAACTGGCGTGCAGTCAACGCGGTCGAAACCGCGCCATAGCCTTGAAGACCGCGGGCTATCTGGGCATGTCGCCGACAACGTCGGCAGGCATTTGGTGATGAAGTTGTGCTGCGTTTGGCGCTGTACCGTTGGACACCAATAGGTCCAAGGCTGACAGCAACGCGTCGCCTTCGGCCGGGCCGGCCAGGGTCAGTGACTGGCCGCTGTGGTGGTCGATCAGACGCAGGGTCGGGGTGGCGCTCACGCCGCCATGGCGTGCTTCGTTGGCCTGCCCCTGGATGATGGTGTTGGGCCGCTCACTGGCGAGGCAGGCTTGCACGGTTGGGTCCTGGCCGTGGTACTCGGTGTCGGGCGGCAGGCCCTGGCCGTCGCTGCGGGTGTGCTGGTAGATCCAGGTGATGGCTTGCCAGAACGCATCATGGCCGTGGGACTCGCCGATGCATTCGGCCAGACGCGCCTGTCGAGTCGCTGCCGGCTCGTGCATGGCTAGCGGCAGGTGGTGCCATTGCAGATTCACCTCCGGGTGCTGGTCGATCCAATGCCGCAGGATGGGGTCATAGGCCTTGCAGTAGGGGCATTCGAAGTCGGCGTATTCGACAATGGTGAAGCGCGCATTCATGCGTCCATAGCGCCAGGGTGGGCCGGTCGGGTGCTGGGCAGCGGTGGCGTCCGACGTGTGGGTTGACTCATGCGACTCGTCGGCCCACGACCAAAGCCAGAGCACGAGCAGGCCAGCAATCACCCACCCCAGCAGCCAGACTCCGCACGGCCACCGACGGTAGAGGAGGAAAGTGGGCGAAGGCATGGCGGAATCCTCGACGTCAATCAAACAGGTCATAGCGCAGCGGCTCGATGCCCCGCGCCCGGTCGATCTGGTCGGCAACGCGTAGCGCGGCTTCCAGTTCACTGATGCCGTGCTGCTGCATCAACTGAAAACGTTCGGCTTTCTCTTCGGGTTCCGTCATTGCCAGCGCCAGGTACAGGCTGGGCGGTACCGCACGGAACAGCAACTCCATTGATTTTGACAAAATCACCCCCTCCGTGAATTTTCCGGCTTCCTTGCGTGCGGACAGCATCAGGGCCTTCTGCGAGGCGTTCAGTTCACGAAACCGGGCAATCTTCTCCACCTCGTCGGGTGGCATGCTCAGGCAAATCCACCACTCGATCATGTTGAGCATGGGCTCGGCGGCTTTCGGCAGGTCGTCCAGGTTCTGCGTGGCCAGCCAGTACCAGGCGCCCAGTTTGCGCCACATCTTGGTGATCTTGACCACATAGGGCGCGAGCAGCGGGTTCTTGGTGATGATGTGGCCTTCATCGGTGACATTGATGATCGGGCGGCCGAGGAACTGGTCGCGCTCGGCGATGTTGTTGACGGTGTTGATCAGCGAAATGTAGGCAATCGACAGCTGCGCGTTGTAGCCCTCGCGCGCCAACGTGGCCAGGTCGACAACCGTGATATCGGCCTCCGGCCAAGGCGTACCCGGCCTGTCGAACATCTCGCCATCGACGCCCTGGCAAAACATGTCCATCGCATCGGCCATTTCCAGCAGACGAGTACGACGTGTCTCGGGTAACGTCGAATCGCAACCGCGTTCGCGCAGCGCATTGCGTATATCACGGGTCAGTACCGTGCGTTTTTCTATCACGCAGCGATGGGCGGCCTCGAGGATGCACTGACGGATCAGGCTGCGATCGGCACGGGTCATCCTGGCTTCCTCTCTGTCCTCCCCGCCGGTGATCATCAATCGTGCGGTGATCTCCAGTTCACCCAGCACATCACGTTGCTCGTCAGCACTGGCATCGCCCTCGGCGGATTCTTCATCGAGCGCGTCGGCATCGAGTGTCTGGACCTGGCTGGGCGTGTCGACCAGGCGCCAGGCGTCGGCGAAGGGCGCAAGGCTCACGCCTGCACCGGGCGAAAGCCTGACGCGATGCACCGTCAGCCCCAGACGCGCGGCGAACTCACCGTAGAGGCCAAAGCTGTTACCGGCTTCCACGATTAACAGCCGTGGCCGGTAGATGGCGGTGATCTGGTTGAGGATGTTGTTGAGCGTGGCCGACTTGCCTGAACCGGTGGGGCCGAACAGGAACAGGTGTGCATTCATCTGGCGGTCGAGTCGGTTCAACGGATCAAAGGTGATGGTGCCGCCGCCACGGTTGAAGAAGGTGATCCCGGGGCGGCCGGTGCCGGCACTGCGCCCCCAAGTCGGTGCCAGGTTGGCTACATGCTGCGCGAACATGAGCTGCGTGTACCACTGACGCTTGTCTTTGCCCGGGTCATAGACACAGGGCAACCAGCGCAGGTAGCTGTTGAGCGGCGCGACTTCATCCTCTTCGCGTACCGGTTGCAGGCCTGCGTTGAGCAGGACGTTGCCCAGTTGCAGACCGCGGGTATCGAGGTCTGTCATGTCCTGACCCCGCAGGTAGAACGCCAGCGAGGCGCGATACAGCTTGTGTGCACTGCCAATCAGGCCACGCGCCTGCTGGACGTCCTTCAATGCCTGTTCCGAGGCCAGGGTTTCACCAACCGCTTTTTTCGCCAGGTGATTCAGGTGCGCCTCAAGAATGTCCTGCGGCGTGACGACCATCGTCAGGCACATCACGGTGTCTTCGGGCATCTGATCCATCAGGGCATTGATCGCATCACCGCCCTTGCGGGTTTCCCCGGTGATGTGCCCGGTGTTGGGCGGCGTGCGCAACCGGTCGACAACAACGGTTCGGTGGGGCAGGTCGTCGAAGTACCACAGGCCGTTTTCGACGTCAGAGCGGGGCTGGCCGAAAAACAGACGCTGCGCGAAATCCGTACCACTGGCCAGTTCCAGCCCGCCGGGTTCGGACTCCGTCGGATAGGCCGTGAGGCGGTAGAAGCGTTCGCGGTCTTCTAACGTGGGGCCGAGCATCGTCGGCCGCGGGTTGAACCAAAGCACCAGCCAGGCACGAATATCTGCCGCCTGCAGGCGACGGGCGCGTATGCCCGCATTGGACAGGCCGCCGAGCAGCCGGTCGCAGATGACATTCAACGCCTGCTCGGGAGATTGCCCGCGTCGGGCGGGCGTACTCCCAGCACGCCGATACACCACCAGGCGGACGCGGCGCGTTTGGCCGCGCCAAGGTAACTTGGTGACTGTGAGGTCCTCGAATAGGCCGCCCTGCTTGGCAACGGCCCGCAGATGGTGACCGAAAAAGCGCAGGTAGAACTCGCTGAAGGCGCTGCCCTGTGCCCGTGGCTGGAGATAACTGCGCAGGGAGGCAAGGTACGGGTTCCAGTCGGTCTCGTCCTGAGCGTAAAGTTGCATGACCCAGGGCGAGTCATCCAGCTCATCGAAACTGTCCTGTAGCGCGTTTTCCAGGGCGTCGCGCGCCTGCGCAAGCCAGGCTGCCTCACGTCCCTCCGTACCGACGGGCATCAATTCAAAAAATGCCGCGACGGAGACGCCGTCTTCGAGCAGCATGCATTTTGAATCCGGCAGGTATTCGACCCAGGGCAACAGGTCGGCGAACGAGGGCGCGACGTCATAAAGTGCCTGTTCGTCGGCCTGTGTTGCGGAACGCTGCCTCCTGACGCCGATCTTGCCCGGTACCGGAATACCGTGCGCTTGCAGTTCGGCAACATGCCGCTCCCAGGCATCCGGCGTTGGCCTGTCTGTCTGAGTTGTCTCAGGTACGCGGGAGAATGGCCAGCGCATCAGTAATCCTCGACCCGCTCACCGGGCATGGCGTACTGGACTCGCTGGAACAGGGGAAAGACGGTCGTGTACCCGGGAACGGGAGCGGGATCAGTGCCTGCCAGATGGGGAAAGACGTACATCACAAGGTCCGGATTGGGCAGGCGGTGAAACTGCCGGTAGATCTCGTTCTGTGCGGTGCGGGTATAGCTTGCGTTGACAGTCGACGCCGCGTTCACATCGTCTTGCGTGAGTGACCGGCGCAGCGACTGCCGGGCGTCCAGCAACTGCTGGGCACTCTGCCCGCCACGCGCGGCACCGCCGGTCTCCTCGTTCCAGATATCGAGCATGGTGTTGCCGTCATGCGGCAGCATCTTTTCCTTGCTGGTCGAGCAGCCGGCCAAGGCCACGGCCACCATGAGGACCGTTAGGCCGTTAATCCAGATCCTGCGCATGGGGAGCTCCTCCTAAACGGTGATCGACGCGACGACCTTTGGGGGCGTAGTCGATGGTGAGGGGTTGTTCAAGATGGACGGCGACCTGGGCGCCGGGCTTGACGTAGACGGCTGCGAAGGCCTGCCCGTAGAGCTTGTTCACCCACTGCGACATGTCCTGCACACCGCCCGCGAGGATGCGGCCCACCGCTTCGTTGCCGGTAATACCCACGGTGCCCATCGAACCGTTGTTGTTGGCCACCACGGCGACGCTGTCATTGTCCGATTTGATCAGCGATGCGGCCCCGGCACCCGCCGCCGTAATCAGTGCCTGACTGCCGAGGTACTGCTGGGCGTTGCTGCGGCGTTCTCCGGATACGCACGGGATGCCATAGGGATCGCTGATCCAGCCCAGGCCCTCCTGGGTAGCGTTGCTGCCCCTGTTGTCCTGCCGCCGGTTGCCACCGCGCTCGCCCTCTTCGGGCACGGTGCGGATGGTGCCGTCATGGAACACGAACGTCACACTGCGGACCTGGCCGCGCACGCAGGACAGCGTCCAGTCGCCTGATGCGGTACCGCTGACCACCGCGCCGGACACCTCGGGGAGGTCGATGCCGTTGGCGGTGAGGTTGTCGGGACCAATGAGGACCTTGAACGGGTAAGGGTCATTCACCGTACCGTCCACTGGCACGCGCCCGATCAACGCAGTCATCGCAATCGAGCCCATCAGCGTCGCGTTGGTCGGCACGGTGTAAACCGGCGTTGCGGTGGACACACCCGTCGCCTTGCTGCCAGCTTCCACGACGGTCTCCCGGGTCGCTTCCAGCGTCTTCTGCGCGGGCCCGAAACGGGTGGGGAAGCTGAAGCTGTCGCGCTTGCCAGAGGCGCTACTTTTGCCATCGCGCCTGGCATCGTCCGGTTCAATCCAGTGAATACCGTCACTGCCGAGTCCATCACCGTCCCCGGGTTTCAGGCCCAGACCGATGGGAAGGTCGGCATCGCCACGCTGACTGGACAGCCCTTCGATTTGGCGCTGCAGGTCTTGCAGCAAGTCCTGAGCTTGCTGCCGCTCGCCGGAGACCTGCTCACGGTCGTTGCGCAACTGGTTGCGTTCAGTCTCCAGCGCACTTTGGATGCGCCGGTCAATTGAGCCTTCACGCTGACGCAACCGCTCGTTTTCAGACTTCTGCGTTTTGTTGTCCGCCATCGCACCCTGCAATTCGGTACGCAGTTGTTTGACCTGACCTACCAGCGTCGCCACGGTGTCGCGAGGCGTATCGCCTTCGATACCCAATGCCTTTGCCTCTTGCGGCGTCAGCCGGGGAGTGCCGTCATGGGCGGGTTGGTCGTTACCGCCAGAAAACAGCTTGATCCCGACGAACACTAGCAAGAGCGCCATGGGCACCATCAGCCACTTCAGCAGACCGTTACCTTTCATGACGAACTCCGTCCTTCGGGGCAGGCGTTGAGGGGGACGGCAGATTCAGCGCTGCATTGATCGGGCTGACTGCCGGCAACAGAGATTCGGCCAGGCCATGCCCTCGGGTCACCAGGTAAACCACCGAGGTGTCTTCCGGGGTACCGACAGGGCCCAGGGTTGAATGCTGAAACGTTGCGGTCATGAAATCACCCTGCAGTTCGCGCTGATCCAGGGCGAGCCAGCGGGTCGACCTGTTGGCCAACCTGACGGCGGTCACCCACAGATCATCCAGCCGCCAGGCGGCGATGGCTCTGGCCTGAACGGGCAGGGTGGGCAGCAGCGCGTCTAGGGGCAGATGGCGGCGCAGGTTCACGCGCGTCACGCCAGGAACGGACTCGACTGTGCGCAGTGGGGCGTACAGGTGCTGCGCGGCGTAGCGGGTCAGCACCACGGACACAGGTGTTTCACGGGCAGCACGAGGCGGGCTGGTCGTGTCGGCGCTGTCATGACTGTCCTGAGATGTCTGCGCCTCGCCGTAGCGTTGAGCAGGGCCCTCAGCCTCAACAATGCGCACGGGCTCCATCGCTGCCTGGCCTGCCCGAGCGGGCTCGGCCGCGATGTCCAGCAGGATCAGTGTCCCGTTGTCAGCATCCTGCAGTTGCAGGCGTGTTGGTTCGATGGGCTCACTGGCGCGCAGATAGAGTGCACCACCGGCACTTTGTACCCGCAGGCGTCCGGCGAGTGAAGCAGGCACACCCACGCGGACGTTGCGGTCGATGAACACGATCCGCTCCTGATCCACGACCAGGGAAACCGCCAGGGGCAGGCGCTCCCAGCGCAGGATCTCCACGGCGTGGACTGTCGGCGACAGCACAACGGTGAGCAGCAGGCTGAAGGCACAGAGCAGGTGTTTCATGGCGTCTCTCCCATAGCGCCACCCAGCCCGCCCGGCGTGGTGCTGGCAGGTGTGACGGGGTCGGGGCTGATGATGCGTTGCGGCGCGCCGCTGTAGCAGTCCAGGGCCAGGCCGAACGGGTTGCGCTCGGGGTCGACGTCCACCCGTACGACCTTGAGCGGGTAACGAACCAGCGCTCGTTTGACCTGCTCGGCGCCGTAGTACTCATCCGCCGTCACATCAAGCGTGACGATCCAATCGCGGTCGGAGACGACTTTCACCCGCTGGGCCGGGTTCTCGCCGTAGCCACGCCCCGGAATTTCATAAATGCCTCGTACCCGCTGGCGTAACTCACCTGCCGTACGGCGGTATTCATAGTCATTGCGCAGAAAGGTCTGGCAGGCGGGGGTGAAGTAGGGCGCCAGTACATGAATGTTGCGCGCATAGTCTTCGTCACCGTTGGTGGGCCAGCGCTGGAGTTGCTGCCAGATGTAGAACGAGAAGGCGTAGACGCTTTCGGGTGGCACTTCCCACCATTTCCGGGTACTGCCGGAGCGCAGGTCGGGCGGGACGTGCACGGTCAGGTCACGCGGTGCGCTCCACCAGCCGCCGCCCATCACCAAGGCGATAACAAGTAGTGCGCCAAGCCCCAGCCGCAAGGTCTTGATGTGCGACTGGAGGTGAGTGATTTCGTTCTTGAACCGGCTCACGCTGCCTTGCTCCTGCGCGTGCTCCAGTAACCCGATCGGATCACTAACGCGTGCGCGCCCACAAATGACGCTAAGGCTGGATGACGCTGTGCAATACGCCACTGCAGTTGGCGATACAGCCAGGTATCGGGTCTGCCACGTTTCTGGCGACGCAGCATGCCGCCACCTGCAAACACCCCGGCAGCGATGCCCAGCATGATGACCGTGGGCACGATGGCGATCGTCGAAAATACAAAGGCCAGCGGCACGCCAACCACCAGGCTGCCTGCCGCCGACAGCCCGGCGCAGATCCACAGCTCATCCGCGGTAAGGCCGCGGACGACCACGGGGTGACGGTTGAGACGGTGTGGAAGAAACACCACCGTCCCGTCAGGCCGAATGTCCTGATGCGTGCTCATGGCATGACTCCTAGAGCACGCCGGTGGCTTCAGTGAGCAGCCAGACACCAACGACCAGCAGGACGGCGCCCACGGCCACCGTCAGGCCGAATTGCCCCCAGGTTTTGCGGCCCGTGTGGATTTCCGCATAGGTACCGTAGGCGTGGTAGCAGACACCGACAAACATCGAGGCGACCACCAGCAAGGCAACGAGCATCACGATGTCGTAACCGTAATTGCGCAGCGTCTCCATGATGCCGGAGCCGGTGCCCCTCGACGGATCTTCCAGGGTTGGGAGGTCGGCCCGGACAAACGTCGGCAGCATGGCGAGTGTGGATGCCGAGGCCAGGACGGCCATACGTGCCGAATGCAAGCGATACGAGAGCAGGTTCATGATGTGAGCCTTTGCGTTAGGAGAGCAGGAAAAAAGTCAGCACCACGTACATCGCGATAAACCTCACCGCAACGCCGACGAACTGACGCTGGGAAATCCGCTGTTCCGACCAGCCGACATAGGCTGTGCGCAGGGCCCATACGCCCCACAGCAGCAGGGTTGCGAACACGGCGCCGAGCAGTACGCCGGCGACAGCAGAGGGGGTGAAGCCTGTATTGGCCTGAAAGGCGGCAAGCTGGTTGGCGTTCATCGGTCATCCTCCTGTTCGGCGTCCTGGCGGTAATCGCCAAGCAGTGCAGAGGGATCGCGTGGCTGTGCACGCTGAGGCGTCAGGTAGTCGTTGATGCCCGACCGCATGCGCTGCAGGTCGGCATCCAGACGCCGATAGTCGAAGTGATAGCGGGAGCGTGACTCGGGGGCGGTGCTGGCGGATTGTTTGGCCAGACGGTCAAGCAGGTCGAGCTGGCGGGCGACGGCCGCCAGGTGTTCACGCTCATACCCATCGTCAGCTGCGGCGGCGAGCTGTGTGATGAAGAGATTGGTGAGCAGCAACGCTACGACAGGACGTCGCCATGCGTAAGCCGAATTGTGAAACCTTGCCATTGCGCCATTTCCGATGGACTCGAATGGCTCGATGCTGCGGGGATGGCTGGTGGAAAGCCGCAAACAATGGGGAGTTACTCCTCACCACTTTCCTTACCTACATTTTTTCGGTGGTGTTGCGTTGTGCATTCTGAAGAGAGTGGCAGGGGCGACTGTTTCATCGCAGAACAGCTATCTCTTCATCTGTGTCTCTGCGTATCGAAATCGTGGACGCTAAGGGCAGATATATTGTCAGATTTCACTTTAGCATTCTGATTGGAGTGCTAATCGCTTATTAGCGCTCCCGTGGGATGTTTATTGACAACAGTAACGAGGCGTGAGGTAATTGTTCTCATGGGAACTGATAATAGCCTTAAGCGTTCCTATGAGGATGATAAATGAGTACACCATTGCCGTTGCCCGTCGAGCGGGCGCTCCGCAAGCTCGGCAGCGACATTGAGCTTGCACGCAGGCGTCGACGGATTTCACAGGCCTCGCTTGCAGAGCGAATGGGAGCTTCTGTGTCCACTGTTCGGCGCATGGAGAAAGGGGATATGCGGGTGCCTATTCATTTCTTCGCCCGCGCCTTGCACGTGTTCGGTGAGGTACAGGCGCTGGCCAACCTGCTGGATACGGCGCACGACGACATCGGGTTGACGCTGATGGATGAACAATTGCCTAAACGTGTACGCAGTAAACCGCCGGCATCGGGGGCATTATGAAATCGGTTACTTCAGTTCGCCAGCAAGTCCAGGTCTGTCTTGGTAAGGCGGGAATACCTGTTGGCACTCTTATTTACGTCAAGCAGGGACGCCGTGAGAACACCACCTTTGCCTATGAGCAGGGATGGTTGGGGAATCAGGAGGGGTTCAATGTTTCTGCCGATCTCAGCCTGATCTCGGGCTATCAGCCACGTAGAGCTCCCTCAGCTCACGATTCGGTCTTTCATTTCGCCATTGCCGATACGACACCGGACGCTTGGGGACGCCGGGTCATCGCACGTGACCATGCCAAGCGTCGTAAGGGTAATCCATCGCTCGCGTCGCTGACAGAGATGGACTACCTGCTGGCGGTTGACGATTTCAGCCGGATCGGCGCGCTGAGACTGCGCGATCAGAACGGACATTATTGCCGGACGATTGAAGATGGGCGGCGCGCTACACCGCCACTGCTGGAATTGCAGCGCATCTACCAGGCCAGCCGGGCAGTTGAGAAAGGTCAGGAAAGCACTGAAGATTTGCGTTACCTTCAGGGCAAAGGCACATCGCTCGGCGGGATGCGCCCCAAGAGCACGGTGGTCGATGAGGATGGCGCACTCGCCATTGGAAAATTCCCAAGCGTGGGCGACACCCGTAGCGTGACGCGCGGCGAAGTGCTGGCCTTATGCTTGGCAAAACAAGCAGGTATCAATGCCGCGCCGGCCCGTATCATAGAGCTGGATGGCGTACCGGTCGCTATCATCCGCCGTTTCGATCGCGATGGTGCTGATGGGCGTATTCCATACCAGTCCGCCGCGTCTTTGCTGCAGGCGTCGCGCGAAGAGGATCGAAGCTATACCGAAATTGCCGATGCTATCCGTTCCGTGGGGCATGCACCGACCGCAGATGTGCAGCAGCTGTGGCGGCGACTGGTTTTTAACCTACTGATCACCAATGTGGATGACCACCTGCAGAACCATGGCTTTCTTCATGTGGAAAAGGGGCTCTGGCGGCTGGCACCGGCATTCGACGTCAATCCCTTCCCGGACAAAGAGCGAGAGTCGAAAACCTGGCTGTCGGAGGAGGATGGACCGATCACCGATCTTGAGATGCTGCTGGCGCGGAGCACCTATTTTTCGTTGAGTCGGGAGGATGCGTTGGCCGTGCTGGCAGAAGTGTATGACGCCGTGCTGGACTGGCGGCAGATTGCGCTCAGTGCAGTGGTGGGGTTGCAAGCGAGCGAGTTGGACGATTTTGCTCCAGCGTTTGAGCACGAGCAAATGGAGGCGGCGCAGGCATTACTGGCCTGAGATACCGGTCAGCACTTATAGGTATTTTTTGAAGCTGCCTGCTGCGAGGTCTGTTGCGGCACCTAACAAAATTGCGCAGGGAACCAAGATAAGAAGCGGGTGTGCGCTGACGGGCAGGGTCAGGTAAAGGACCCAAGGCATGACGGCGAGAGGCATCAGACTGGCCTTTGCCCGGTGGTAGACAAAGCCTGACTCACGGCCCGCACCAAAGCGCCTGATGTCCCGCCGCACTAGGCCATCGACCAGTCCGACGAAAGCTGCCATCAGGAATAGTGGGATGGTCAGTACCAGCACCAGCAGCCGGACGAGGAACACCAGTAGCGTGTACGCACTGGCGATCAGATCGTTCTCCAGGTACACATAAACCTGACTCAGATAAAAACGGAAATCCCGACCCGTTCCCTGGCTGGGTGAACTGGCTTTGGCCGATGCGTCGCGCATCCAGTCAATGAGCCCGCTTTTGACGAACACCCATTGGTAAGCCGTTTCTACCAACCAGGACGCCGTTTGTCCCGGTTCCTGCACCACGGCGCTGCGTGTGAAGTGTTGTGAGAGTTGCGTCAGTTCGTAGTCCAGCATGCCTTGCGCGTGCCGCCAGCCTTGATCGGCCCAGAACAGGTGCATACCCACACATTCGATCACGATGGACAGAAACAAAGACCCCAACAGCACGGCCACAAACCGGAATGGCAGCGTGATGATGCCGGTGATCAAACCCTGCTGTTGGGTCTGCTGGCGCTGCGCTGTGTTGGCCGGGTCACTCACGGTTGCGCCTCTTCAGCATCCACTTCGGCGGTCGCCATATGCCGGAACCCGTCAAGTAGGTCATCAGGCAGAGGGGCATCCTGCAGGCCCGGTAGTGCTTTGCTGTCCCACCAGTCACCCGCCTCGACGTAGTGTTGGCGCATGTACCCAGCAAGCTGCTGCAGGTCCCTAGGCATCACTTCGTCAGGGTCGGGTGCCGGTAGCGGCATGCGAATCTTCCAGAGGTTGCCGCCTTCGATCAGTGCAAAGCACTGCCCCTTGGGCAGACCGACGATATGGGCGGGTTCGAGCAGGGGCACACTCGTCGTCGTGATGCGGTCCTGGGTGTTACTGGTGAAATCGGTCTTGCCGTGAATGTCGGAGCTGTCGGTCGCACCGCTCATCAGTGAGGTGGTGTATACCTCAACCTTGGGCAATTGCTTCGTGAGTAATTCGGCGGTCGCGGTCTCTCGCACCCTCAACATGAACAGATTGTTGAAGTTACCGACCACCTGACCGGCTTTGGCGCGGTTGCCGATACGCGCTTCAATGTCACTGAGCGTTTGCGTGTAGGCGGTGACCTGGAGACCGGCACCGCCGCCTTTGTTGACCATAGGGATGAACTCATCACCCATCAGTTCGTTGAACTCGTCGGCGTGCACGTTGATCGGTACTTTGACCCCAGACGCCGTGCCGGGTAGACCATCGTCAATACCGAACTTGTAGATGTGTCCAGCGACCGACACCAAGTCGCTGAACATGCTGTTGCCCACGGCGGCTGAAACCTCGGCATCCGAGAGCGCATCGAGGCCCACATAAACCACGGCTTTCTTCCGGATAATCTGCATCCAGTCGAAAATGGGCCGGGGGTCGGCCAGATCGGCATAGTCCGGGGCCAGCAACTGAGAAATTTTTCCGGTCGTGAGTTTTTCCAGCAGGGGCAGCAACGAGGCGACGATCTTGTCGAAGTAAGTGCGGTCATAGCGTACGGCAGATCTGAGCCCGTCCAGCACCGGATCGTAGACCCTGACCTGTGACAGGTATTGTTCGAGTGCAATGACGCGCTTCTCGCGGCCGATCATGTTGCGGGGAATGTTCTTGTCGTTGAGCCTGGCCTCGATCTGCACGATGACTTCCCAGGCCTTCGGCTCGTTGCTCGCGAAGTAGTGTTGGGCGTATTCGATGAACAAGGCATCGATGTTCACCACGTGCCGCTGGATCAGCAGGTAGTCGGGCCGCTGCCCCAGCTCGACGAGTGCACGGGCGATGATGTTGACGAAGCGCCAGGCGAACTCGCGAAACGCCGCGGAATTACCCTCGCCGGAGAGTTGGCCGGCAATGCGCGTGGCCACCTCGCTGATGCGACCAAACCGTCCCACGGCGTTGTAGCGGGCGGAAATATCTGGCCAGCCGAGGTGAAAAACATAGAACTCGCCCTCGCGCCCGGCGCGTTTAGCCTCGACATACATGCGCTTGAGCAGGTCCGCATCGCCTTTGGGGTCGAAGACGATGACGACTTCGTGCTCGCCAACTGCGTTACGCCGCCGGATGTCCTGAGTGATGAACAGCTCGGCGAGTCTTGTTTTGCCCACCCGCGTGGTGCCCAGGACGAGTGAATGCCCAACCCGTTCCCCCAGCGGCAGCGTGACGTCCACCTCATGCGGTTCAATGCCATGCAGGCGCGGCATGCCACCGACTGGAGGTAGCGGCCGCGCCGGATTAAATGGGCTGTCCCAGGTCGTCAGTCGGGCAAGTTTTGAGAGTGGAAAGGGTGCGAGTTCCAGCCGCTCTTCCAAACGGCGGGCGATTCGGTAGGCGGCCGTGGGTTCCACATAACGACGAAACTCGGGGCGGTACGTTTGCATCAGCCGATGCGTGTGCCGCTGATCCCAGCGAAACCCTCGGCCGATGAACAGGCGCTGCTGACTGACCGGCACAGCGCGGCTGGTCATCACGTACTTCGGTAGACGGCGGACATTGCGCCGATAGTGCAGGATGAACCGTGCCTCACGGAGCCGAATAATGCCAAACACCAGGAACGCCAGGGCTGATCCCAGGCCCAGCAGTGGATTTAACGCGAGCGACCATGGCGCCACTAGGCACAGAAGCGCGGCGGCGGCGCAGACGGCCACCGTGTACAACTCCACCGCTGGCCGTAGCAGGACTTCCACCGCATGAGGCTGGGCCATGGCGAGCGGCTCACTGCTCAATGCCGGTGGCAGTGACCAGCACGGGGTAATGGCGCAACCCCAGACGTTCTGCGAGATCGTCGCCCGATACCGGCGATAGTGTCAGGCCCGGGGCCAGCCCGCGCAAGGTGGCAAGGGCGTCTGCAGATGCCACGTTGACGACCAAGCCGACCGCATTCAATTCGCCCAGGATTGCTGCACGCTCGCGTAACCATTGGCGCGAGTGGTCGTCATCGCCGACCAGAAACATTGGCCGCAGCCCGGAGGCCTGGATGACCCTGCGCGGCTCCTCCCCCGGCGACAGCCGCCCGGAACGAACCGGCAGCATGTCTGTTTCGCTGAAACGTTGCTGTGACGGATGAGGTGCGGAGAGGGAAGGGGCTAACGGCTGGTCCTGGCGTGGTCGTAGATTCAGTGATTGGTAGTAGGGCCATGCCGAAACACCGCCACGGTCTTCGACCACGATCAACGAGGCGGCGTCTGCGAGCGCTCCCCCGGTGGCCAGGCATAGCAGGCCGAACAGCGATGGGGCGGCGATTCGCAGAGGAGGATGGAGCTTCATAGTGGTTTTCTCCTGAGGGAGTTTTCAGCGAGGGCGCCGCCGAGCACGCGCTGCAGGTGCTTGTGCACACTCATGCGGTAGCGGGCAGCCGGTGCCCCACCTGCCGGGCGGTGGTAGCGTCCAATGGCGAGCAGCCAGTCCTCGCCGTCGGTGTGCTGTTCGCGCAGAATTTCCGCTGCGATAGCGAGGTTGCGATACGGGTCGAGTAGATCGCAGGGCTGCGGGTAGCGGTGCTTCTGATAACCCAGATTGATCTGGCCGAGGCCGACGTCGACCCGTGTGTGGGGAGCCTCCCACAGCGCCTTTTGCAAACCCGCACAGGCTTTGGCGCGGGAACTGAAGCGGTGCGGCACGCCCGCCACATTCAGGGTCCAGGGCCACGGCACCAGCCGGCCATCGCGTTGCAGGCCGCTCTCCTGCAACGCCACCGCATACAGCACCGCAGAGGGAATGCCAGCCCGGTGAGCTGCGATCTGATACGCCGGAGGCGGTACGTCCTGCGCGCCGGCGGGGGCGATTATGGTCATCCAGGCCAGTACCACGAGCCGATGACGCCAGCGGGTCACTGCCGTTGCCATTGGCCATTGACCTGTCGCACAACGGCAGGCAGGCCCCCCGGCAGGCCCAAAGACAGCCAGCGACCGGCATCGTGGTTGAGCGTGATTGAACCGTTGCGTACGCGATCTGGATTGATACTGGCGCGTTTTGCCCAGTCGCGAATGAGCGCGTCGTTGGCGCGGCTGCCAACCATGTAGAGGTCGAAGCCGACATCGGATACCTGCAACTGCTGAACCGCCAGGCCACATGGCGCGCAGCCGTCCTTGATGAACACGGCGATGCGGTCGGTGCTGTTGGCGGTGGTGGAGGAGTTGCCAGGAGTTTGGCTGGGCAGGATGACACGCTGCATGCCCGGGTGCAGGCGTTGCCAGGCGGCGTCGTAGGCCCGCTGGTATGCCAGCGTCTTTTCGACGCGGCGGGCTTCAACCTGAACCTGCAACTCGGCATAGCGGTCGCCTTCTTCCTCGGAGCGCGCTTCGATGCCGAGTGCGGTCAATGGGTCGAGGTTGGGCGAAAAGATGCCCAGCGGTCCCTGCATCAATTGGCGATAGCGAGCCCATTCCTCTGTGTGCAATCCCCAGTCACGGGCCTGTTGTTCGTCGCTGACGCGTGAGGTCGTTGTTTGTTCCTCGCTGGGCGAGACGGTAGAGGCGATCGTGCGAGCGTTCTGTGCGATTGCCGGAGAGAGAAAGGAGACGGCCAGGCTCAGCGTTAACGCGCGGAAGACGAGAGTGTTGTTCATTCCGAGCTCCTACGGCAGCGTCAAACGATGCATCTGGCCACCGTTCTCGCGCTGAAACACGGCGGCCTGGCCATCGATGGCTTGCAGGCGCCAGCCGCTGTCAGTTTCACCGGGACGCAGGACGCGCATCTCGGAAAAGGCGGCATTGCCGGTTGGCAGGATCGACAGAAATCGTTCGCCGCCGCGAAGCTCGATCTCCATAACCGTAAAAGGTAGGCCCGCTGCTTGGGTCGGTTTTGTCGGGGGTGTCACACGGGTGCGCACCGGTACTGGAGTCGTCTGGTTGGGTTTATCCAGACGGGCGGTCAACTGGTCGATGCGTGTTTCCAGAGAAGACAGGCTGGCTGCTGTCAGACGCTGCTCGAGTCCGATTTCGATGGCGGTCATTCGTTGCTCAAGTGTTTTGCTATCAGTATCATAACGGGCTTGGGTCAAGGTAACAGGCCGTTTCTGCAGAACGTCGAGGTGCTGGCTCAGATCAGTCAGCCGGGCTTCCAAGGTAACAACCTGGCTGCCCTGAGCGCTGGCGCTGGTCTGGGTGGCCAGACTCGACAGCGAGACGTGGTTGACGATCGTGGCTGCGCTAATCAGGATCAGCCATGCGATGCTGGCCGCACGCAACAGCATGCTGCGGGAGTCGCCTGGGGTGGATTGAAATTCCCTCATGGTCTGGCCTCCGTTTTCAATGGAGGCCGCGCTATGTCGACAGGGGCGACCGGTCCGGATTGGGGAAGTGCACCATCGGTGGTGGGCTGCACTGCGCGTGTGAAGCAGATCCGGCGTGCGCCGTCGTCGACCTCCAGACCCCAGGCAGGACCGGCCAGCGTGAGCAGGGCATCACGCAACAACAGCGGGCCCAGTCGGTAGTGCGAAGCCGGTAGCGGGAGCACATTCAGCGCTGCGATATCACTGCTGGAACACAACTGGTAGCCAGAACGGAGCAGGACATGACGCAGGGCGCCCCCAACGGTGGCTGTGCGTGTGTCGGGAACGGTCACGTCGACGACCTGAAACAATAGGTCCTGTTGCGCTAATACCGGAGCCAACTCGACCAGGGTGTACCTGCCATAACGCACCACTGAGATGAACTCCGGCATCCCGCGCGCGGACGCGCTGGGACCTTTCTCTGCGGGTTTAACCGGAGTGGGTGGAGTCGGAGCGGATGCCGTCGTGCAACTGGCCAGAGCGGCTGTCATCAGCAGGCAGAGTAAGACCTTGCTGGGGTGATTTTGGCTGAATGCTGGCATCGGTCGATTCTCTGGAGCGTGGAACCGACACCATCGCCTCACAAGGCCGGTGTATCAGCAAACAATAGGATTCGCCGAGTCACCAGATTAATCATGCCTTTGGCCTCGCTCGGAAACTCTGCCTTAGGCCAAGGGGGACAGGGGCCGAGTTAGGCCCCCGGGCGGTGAAAAAAGTGACTGACCGGTACTGGCGACCGGAAGTCGGTAGATAATGGCAAGAACGGCCTCAGCGTTCCGACGGTAGTCGGATCATGGTGGCACTGCGGTCGGCCTCGGACATGATGCTAAGGCTGATTTCACGGGTGACCACGTAGAATGAATTGAGCTGCCCGTCGATCTTCAGCGCGGCGTTGTTGGCGTACCAGGTCTCGTCGGAAACCTGGCCCCAGTCACCACGCGCATGACGTTGAAAGAACGGCATTGGATCAAGGCGACCTTCACGCATCAGGCGATCGACGCCCTTGCTGAAGATCAACGCGCCAACCGGAAACAACAGCTTGGAGTGGTGGCGGTGATATCTGGATGAATGTGCCATGGAAGTCTCCTTGTTGAGGACCACAGCACCCTTGGGGGGATGGGCCCCAACAGGTGGATAAACCGACAATCTCGGCCTTCAGGGGGCAACTGCCTCGACGAGTAATTGAATGGTCGTGAGACTGCGTTGCTCGTCAGTGATAACCACCAACGCTAAATCACCACTGATGGCACGGTGCTCCTTGGGCGGAGAAGGGCTGCGCGGAGCGCAGATGTGGGAGGTATCGAAGGTTCATGGTAAAGCTCCTTTGGGATAAAAGAAGTCGGTCCGTGGATGCGCAGTAGCGGTTGGATGGCGGATGCATGGGGCATGGTGATGTCCTTACGAAGAAGCAGGGACGGCACCAGCCCGTGAGGCCAGTACAGTCCCTTGGGGATTGAAGAGCGCTCTGGCAGGAGCAATGTGTGAGAATCGCAGACTCTGCCCGGAGTGGGCAAAGTCAGCGAGCGGTCAAGCTTTGAGCTGTCGCAAACCTTCGGCCAGCAACCACAACGCCCGATTGAGGCGCACGTTCTGGTCGATGCCTTGCACAGGGCGTGTGCGTTGATGGCGACCGTTGGCGGTCCGACTAGACAGACCTCCTTTGACCAGATTTTCCTGTACTCGGTTAAACACCGACCACAGATCCGTGCGTTGGTCATCGAACCGGCGTGTCGCCAACACCTGGCTTTCAGTGATCGGCAGCACCTTGTCCGGGCTGTCGTACTTGAGCATCAGTGCCGAGCGCGCAAAGACCTCTGCTTCGCCATCGTCGAGCATGATAGCTCGCATGGCTTCGTGGGAGTCCTGTACTTGGTCGAAGCCACGCAGGACTTCATAGGCGCCCTCGATGACATGTTCCGTCACGTTGCCCTTGTGAGGCACACGGACGTCACCGACGATGTTGCCGCACACCAGACCGTTTTGGCAGACAAAGCGGAACATGCCCGCCAGCATCTGATAGCTGCTCGTACCGTCGTGACTATTGAGCAAGATAATTTCATTGGCCTCTTTGCCATTGATCTGGCTCGCATGACGAAGCCGGAGCATGTGCTTGGTGAATTCACGACGGTCTTCGTGACGCACGCGGGTCTGGCATACCATGAAGGGCTCGAACCCTTCATCGCGTAGTTTCGCCAGTACAGCGCAGGTCGGTATGTAGCTGTACCGCTCGGAACGGCTTTCATGCGGGTTTTCCGCGAAGATGGAAGGGGCGACTGCGCGGATCTGGTCATCGGACAGCGGATGATCAGTACGTAGCACGGGGGAACGTGATGCAAAACGAGAGGCAAGTTGCATGACAAACTCCTTGAAAATTGAGCAGCCGACAACGACTGGCTAGGAGCCAGGCGAGCACGAGTGCATAGGACAAAAAGCCCCGCGATGCAGGGGCTGGACGAAACTTGGCAGGAAGAAGCCCATCTGCATGTCGGTCGTACCGATGCGGATGGATACGCCAATGGCGTAATAACCCAATAGGCAATGAAGGAAGGCCGGGGCTTATGTTGGCCCGATATCAACCGCACGAGGGTTGAATCGAAGGACCACCCCGGCGTTACGGATCAGAACGACTCGGCCAGTGCCGGTGTTTGTGCATCGGTGGCTTTGTCGACAGGTTCTGCAACAGGCTCGGAGGTTTCCGAAGCGGGTGCTTCCTGGCTGACAGGCGATTCGGAAGCCGCAGGGGCTTGCGATTCGCTTTCATCGGCCTTGGTCGATTTCGGCTCGGCCTTGTAAACCAAAGCACTGTCGACCTTGATCCAACTGATGAACAGCAGACGGGCCTTGAGGCTCACTCCCTGTTCGCCTGCACGTTTACCTTTGGTGTAGGTGAACGTATCAGCCCACAGGTCGCTGAGTCGGAACCCGATCATCACTTTCTTCTCCGCCTCGACGGCCTCGATGCAGCGACGAACCAGGTGTTGTGCTTCCGAGCCCGATACGCGCGTATCAAAACGCACGTACGAGACGTCGTCGCTCGGACCATTGAGCGCTGCGATATCGCAGGCCAGGAACGGATCACCTTTCTTTGGCTTCACTTCGCGAACGCGATTGAGATAACCGAGGCCGGTGATGTGAAGATCGAAAAAGGTTTTTTCGGATGAAGTGGTCATGGTGAATCTCCAGACTTGCAGGACAAGAGTGCGGAGACACACCGACCTGGACGGGAGGTGTGTAACCCCCGCGTGGGTTGATGGATCCTGGGATCCGGTACAACTAGACTGGCATCACCATCGAAGACTCGATGGGCGTTCGCATCTGGGATGCCGAGTGCGAACTGGATTGATCAACGCGGACGGAACCGCGCCGTAGTCTTGAAGATCGTGACCACCTGGGCATGTTGCTGACAACGTCAGCGGAACATGGCTGAAACGTGGCACCCGTGGGATGTGCCCGCTACCGGAAATCGGTACTGGCGCGCATCCCCATTGTTCAGTCACCACAAAAACAGGCGATGGACGCTTCGTCGGAATCGAACATGTCGCGCTGGTGGGCGGCGAATCGGGCCAGGTCGGCATAGGTCGGGCCATCGTTGCGAAAGCGGGCGCCGCTGGGTTTGCTGGCAAGACTCAAAGACTCCATACGTATCCACCAGACGGCGGACCCCGGTTTGGCCTTGAACAGTGCCAGCCGCTGTCCCTGTGGCTTGAGAAGCACAGGTCGCAGTTGCCTTCGAGCGTGCGGCCGTTCACGGTCAGCAATTCCAGATCGAAGGGCTGGGCCTACCAGAAGGCGGTCACCTCGCGCATGCTCACGCCAGCCTCGGCCAACGGCATGCACATCGTCTCTCTGCTGGACTCTGTGGAATGACCGCGCGTCCTGATCTTCGCCACGCGGCGCTGCTCGTCAGCCCGGATGCCGATGAACTGATCCCAATCGGTCCAACCCAAACTGCTTACGAACTTGTGCATTGCACGGATTTTCAGGGAGGTGGTGCAACCCAGAGCTACCGGGTTGGGCAGGTGCTGGCGCTTGCGGATTAGCGCCTCGAAGGGTTCGCCTTGCCGGCTGGCGTTTGCGAAATTGACCACCGCGAAGCCGGGCAACGCATCGCGATATTCGAGCCATTGGATCGGCACCTGCCACCGTACGCTGCACTCGCGTACGAAACGCAGCGTGGCCTCCACTTCCTTGCCGGTGTTGGCGAAGCAGACTACGGTATCCGCAGGCAGGCCCGCATTGGCTTGCAGCACTCGCCACAGCATGTAGGCGCTGGTGCGACCGCCGCTGAAACTGATACAGGTGGGTTGGTCAATCTTGAATGGGTCGCGCATGTGAGCTGTCTCCAGGCTGGTGTGCCGACAGGCACCGACGGCAGAGGGAACTCCTTGTGAAAGGAACGAGAGACAGGCATGCGGTCACATGGCCGTTGTTCAGAAAAAGGCCCCCGGATGGAGGCCTTGTGATCAGGTGGTGAGCTAGCCTTTACCAGGCTTGGACGCAACGGCTTGCAGCGAAAGCTGTGTCGGCGTGGCCGACAATTCAAGATCGTCTTCACTGTTGAGGATGCGGGTGAAGACAGTATCGTGGGGATCAAGAAACTCCCCGAAGTCATCCCCGCCAAGCTCGGTGCGGGCGAGTTCCCACCAGTCATCGAACGGATCAATGTCGGGATTGCAGCCGACGGCGTAGGCCAGCAGTTTTTGCTGCCCTTCAGGTGTACGCTCGCCGAACTCGGCCAGGAAATACACCCCATGATCCTTGGCGAGGATGAGGCGGCTCTTGTGAGCGATAGCCTCGGCCAGCACGGGACGCAAATTTGTACCTTTGAATCGCAACATGGTGATCTCCATTGCTTGAGGAAAATGCTTCCCACCAGGAAGGCAGGAAGCTGGACAGGTAAGGAGTGGTGTTGGGCGACTGATCAATGCCGGATCGGCTTGCGCCCGTCCGACAGGATTTCCACCTGGATCTGCCGCCAATGCCCGTCGTCGATCAGGTGTTCCAGCGTTTCGCCGAGCATGTCGAAGTACACCTCGTCCACGCGCTGGATGAGTTCATCAGCGTGGCGCAACTCCACGGCGTAATGGTCGCCGGCACGGTCATAGAGCACCGTGACGCGGCCCTGGAATTTCTCCGTGGAGACCGTGAAGCTGATCGCGGGTGGCGTCTCGATGATGTTGTTGGGCAACGGGTCGACCCAGGTGAAATCCCTGGCCTTGGCATCCACCAGGAGGTGGGTGATGCGCCGGAAACCATCGGGAGCGGGCAGTTGCTCCAGTTGATGAACGAGTTCCTGCAACTCCGGGCAACGCAGTTCAGGAGCCGGCAACTTGGCCGGTGCTGATCCGAGAATGTGTGTCTTCACCGTGTATGGAGTGCCGTCTGAGGCCACTTCTGTGCGCTCTTCGGGCGTATCCGCGCGAAGACCGTCGAAGCGACGACGAACATAGGGTTGGACTTGTACCTTGGTGCCTTCGTCGGGTTCCTGGCTCACCTGCTGGCGATCCAGTACGGCGAATTCGGCACGACCGATCTTGACCACAATGACCTGATCGGTCTTGGCGACAATTTTGCCCTCGAAGGGCTGCGGGTCCATACGGACGCCGAGCGAGAGTTCCTGCGGAAGGTCTTCGTAGATGCGGAACTTGAAGCTGCGAACATTGCGCGGAACATGGGCCGACACCAGCTCTGGTATCTGCGTGCGAATGGATGAGTGATCCATGGGGAGACTCCTTTGAGGAAAACAAGGGACTCCTGCCCGCAAGGGAGGGTATCCCTTGGGGGGTGGGTAAATAGATGCTGCGTGCATCAGGGAGCACAGTGACCAGCGCGCAAAACCGCACCGAAGTCTTGAAGGTCTCGACTACCTGGGATGGTGCCGGCTACGCCAGCAAACCTGTGCGCAGAATGACATCGCCACACGGCGGTAGGCCCGCGTCAATCGGCAACCGGTGTGCCCCGCATTTGTCGTTTCATCCGAGCAGAAAAAAGCCCCTCGGTTGAGGGGCTAGAAGGTATGTCGTGGTAAGGGTCATTCTTCGTACAACGGCAAGCCGTCAAGTACCGGTGCGTCGGCGTCGAAGATCAGGATGCGGACATCAGCCAGTGCGGCCAGAAGAAGAACATTCACCAGCGACTCCGGCATGCCTTTGTCGCATTGTTCCTGCCGCAACTGCTCGGCGGTGATGCCTTCGACGTACTGCAGGTTGGCATCGGTCCAGGGCGTGGCAATCACCTTGACGCCGATCGCCGGGCTGTATGGGATCCGGAAAGCGACGAACAGAAAGCCGATCGGCGTGGCGATGTCTGCAAGCTCTGTCAGGTAGCAACCCGCTTCTTCGGTGATGTGCGCCGTGCTGATTTCCCAGCATCGGCTGTAGAAGCCAGTCTCAAAAGTCAGGCGCCGTACAACTTCCCGCGCGTCCTCAGCGGCGTAGGTATCGCCGATGTGGATGGGCTGCCCGGCATCGCCGCCGAGGATGGCGTGGACCACCGAGCGGACGATTCCTTCGGTTTGGCACTGTGCCTCAAGGTCGTCGCCGACCTCCTGGCCTTCCGTGATCAGCGCGAAGTCGTTGCACAGGATGCAGGGAAACTGCGCGATTTGATCGTCCAGAAGGTGTGCTTGGCTGGGATGAAGTTGCCGCCATACGGGCGGGCTGTCGTCTTCATAGGTGATGCAGAGAGTACGAACGACATGCAGGTTTTGGTAGCCTCGGATGAAAGGATTGGGAGTCTGAGACATGGTATTTCTCCAGCAGAGGTTAGGCGGAACCCATCCCCAACTGGGGATCGGGTCCCAGTGGGTGAATAAATGCAGGCGCTTCAGTCGAAGCACTCAGCTCGGAGGTATCAAGCAGAAGCTGCGCAACGTGCGCTCGCAGGATCGCTTGAATATGCAGGTCGGAGATGCCGACAAGTAGGCTCACCGTCTAGCGCTTGAGCAGGCACGATGTTTCATCGATCTGGTTCTGCGGCGCGGCCTCGCGCAGTTGTTCGCCGAGATTCAGTGCCTGTGTTGAGTCGTGGGTGGAATATCACCTCGTTGCTGATGACGCAGCCATGGCCGCCGAACTCGAATAGTCGTGATTTGCTGCACAGTGCCATGGGAGCCTCCAGAAGACGATGCGCCATAGGCGCGGTGGATTGAATTCGCGTAAGCCGACACGACGGCAGTTCTGAACTGGTCAGTGCCATGCGTCGAATGAAGAAACGCGGGGTTGCGCGGGAATGAAGAGCATCGGCGCTAGGTGTGGCGCACGTCCGCGTAAAACGATGCGAAACGGACTGGATCGGTCTACGTGGAACCTCCACGTCGCAGCCTGAGGACCGTGGCTGCTGGCATGGTGCTGACCGGAGTTAGCAACAGATGGTGGCAGAATGGCAAAGCGGCTTCATGGCGTCTGCCGACAATGGGCTTTTTGCGCGCCCCTGTTATTGCAAGACCTGTTGCAGGTGTCGTCCGAGCTAGGCCGCAAGGCACGGCCATTGAGTTGCCAATGGCTTTGCAGCGAGGTGCACGCGATACGGCACCAGGGTGTAGTCGTCCGGTATGCCTTAAAGGCGGCACTCCTTGGGCATTAGCCGGAGCCCCCGTCATTGGTACCTGTCCGCTGTGCCGGGGTATTCCCGTAGTAGCAGAAATAGGGTTTCGTAGTTCGGCACCGGTATGGGGCTTTCGTCCTCATTACCGGTGCTGACGCCTAATTATGGCGACATGCCACTCTCCCTGTTCGGCGGCCAAGTTCATGACTTTGATGTGGCGGCACACGCTGCCGTACCGAAGGGGTTGAAGGTGCATGTGTCCATCTTCTGTTCTGGTTGTGGCGAAGTCACCCGGTTCTGGACAGGTCGCAGGCAGACGGCGTTCAAGATGCAGAGAGGAACAAGGCGCTGGAGGCAGTACGCCTCCAGCGGGGGACAGGGATACCACCTGTGGCTGTCGCAGGGACTCTGGCCGTCGTCAACGCCTGTCGCTGGAGCAGATCGCACCCGACCCGTTTCGTGGCTGGGGTCGATATCTTTCGGCGCACATCCGCGCACAAAAGGAGCCCGTTGTTTCACCGGCGGGCACCGGAGGCGAGCACCGTCGTCCCCGAAGGGTCTCCTGGCATCTCGCGCGCAAGGCGCCAGGAGACCCTTCGGGCCGGACGTAGAGAGTGCCGATCAACAGGCCGTGCATCCGGCCGGGCAGGAAAGCACCTTCAATCCTCCCGACGACACGAGCCGCTGGAGAGGTACATGCCATTGCAGAAGGCGGGGGCATGCTTGGGATGCCCCGCGGGTAGCGGGGCCATGCCTGACAACCGCTGGAAAACGCGGCTGGGGCAGGACGTGTCTGGCAGGCGTCAGGAAGCTCTGGGAGCGGTCCGCCGCTTGCGCGAAGCGGCTCGCTTGCCACCGGACGATTCGATTGCTACGGTGCCTTTACAGTCAGGATAACGGTTGCACGACCAAAAAGGACCTGTTTTGCCGGTGCGCTGCCGCGTCGCTGCACCACACAATGGGCAAGCCGGACCTTCGGGAATCTGGATGGACAAGGTGATGTCACGGTACTGTTGCACGAGTTGCGTGATCCAGACCGATTGCTTCTCGATGAAGGTGTCCAGGGTCAACTGACCGGTTTCGATCAGGTCCAACGCCTGTTCCCAAATGGCGGTCGTGCCCGGGTCGGCGATGGCCGCTGGAACTGCGTCGATCAGGGTGAAAGCCGCCTCGGAGGCGCGGACGGATCGACCTTTTTTGACCAGGTAGCTTCGGCCCAGCAAGCCGTTGATGATGTTCGCACGGGTGGCCTCGGTGCCGATGCCCGTGGATTCCTTCAACTTCTGCTTCAGGCGTGGGTCGGTCACCAGTTTGGCGACACCCTTCATGGCTTTGACCAACTCACCCTGCGTGAACGGTTTGGGCGGCAGTGTCTTCAGCGCTTTCAGATCGACAGAGCCTACCAGGCAATGTGTGCCCTCGGATAGCAGCGGCAGGATCTGGCTGCGTTGGGCGGGCTCGTCGTCCGCACCGTCGGGTGTGCCCGGCCCGCTGTTGATTAGTGCCCGGTGCCATCCCAGGACGGCAACCTGCTTACCCGTTGCCTGCAGTGTCTGGCCGCCGGCTGACACCGTGGCGACTGTTCTGTCGAACTCATGGTGAGGTAGAAACTGGGCCAGGTAATGCGAACGGATGAGCCGATAAACGGCCCGCTCCTTCTCCGACATGGCAGAAAGGTTGGTCGGCTCCAGCGTGGGAATGATGCCGTGGTGAGCAGTGACTTTCGCATCGTTCCAGGCGCGTGAGCGTTGGGTGCGGTCGAGTTGGTCGAATAAGGGGCGCAGGCTGGGATCAGTGGCGAGGATGGCGTTGAGTACCGTCGGCACTTCGGCCAGCATGCTCTCCGGCAGGTAGCCGGAGTCCGAGCGGGGATAGGTGGTCGCCTTGTGCGTCTCGTACAGCGATTGCGCGATGTCCAGTGTCTCCTGAACGTCGAGAGCAAACTGACGCGAGCAGACTTCCTGCAGCGTGCTGAGGTCGAACGGGAGAGGCGCGACTTCGCGGACCCGCTCGGTTTCCACCGACAGCACCTGCGCCTCACGAGTGCCGCCGATTTGGCTTACTGCCTGCCGGGCCGTTCGTTGGTCCAGGCACCGACCTGCAGCATCGGTGGTGGCATCGGGCGGCATCCAGTTTGCGGTGAAAGAATTGCCAGCGTGCGATAGCTGCACGTCGACGGACCAAAACGGAACAGACACGAACCGGGCGATCTCGCGGTCACGATCAACCACAAGACGCAGCGTGGGCGTCTGCACACGACCGACTGAGAGGACACCCTGGTAGCCGGCTTGGCGGCCGAGCACCGTGAACAACCGGCTGAGGTTCATGCCGATCAACCAATCGGCGCGAGAGCGGGCGAGTGCCGAGTAATACAGCGGCAGGGTCTCATTCGAAGGATTGAGCGCGTCCAGTGCCTTGCGAATGGAAGCGTCATTCAGTGCCGACAGCCACAGCCGTTGAATGGACCCACGGTAGCCGCACAGATCGATAATCTCGCGAGCGATCATCTCGCCTTCGCGATCGGCATCAGTGGCAATCACCAGTTCGGTGGCGTGGCCGAGCAACTGTTTGACGACCTTGAATTGCGCGGCAGTGGAGGCCTTGACCTCGCTGCGCCAGCGCTCGGGGATAATGGGAAGCTGTTCCATGGACCAGCGTTTGTACTGCTCGCCGTACGCTTCCGGTGGTGCCGCCTCGAGCAGATGGCCGATGCACCAGGTCACGACAATTCCTGGTCCGTTGTAGCAGCCAGTTCCGCGCTGTTTCGCACCCAGCACACGCGCTATGTCTTTGCCCTGCGAAGGTTTCTCGCACAGATACACGCGCATGCAGCCTCCTCGGAAATAGCGTGGTGTCCATCGAATGAGCACCAGCATGTCCGGGGAGACCACGAGAGACCGCAAACAAGGTGGACTCGACAATGACCGGCTTTTTGAGCGGGGGGAGTAAGGTTGAGTCCAGGGTCGTTTAGGAGATTGCCAGAGAAGGCGCTTCGTTTCGCGCGCGCGGGGAACTCAGTGGATGTCCATGGCGCTATACCCTGGGTATAGCGGTGTCCGCTGGAAGCCGGTATTTGGCAGGCCGACAGGCGCTGGCGCATTGAAGGCGACCATCGACTGCTACAGCCGCCACTCGGATCAGGCATCCGGTTCTTCACGCCACTTCAGATAATCACCCACACAAAAGAAGCCAGCAGCGGCCGCATTGCGCTCAAGCGTCCATGCAGTCTCGCCGGGACGGATCAGCACCTGTAGGTCTTCGGAGAAGTGCGCCGTCGAGTCGGCATGAGAGCCCCCTTGACGACCATCGGGCGGGTCGGCGTCTTTGAGGTCGCCGTCTTCAAATTCATCATCGCCAGAGTATTCCTGGTCGTCAGCCTCCCAGGGCTTTGCGGTCCACAGAGCATGAAGCAGGTCATCGCTCAGATCCTCGCGCAGCAAGTAGCACAGTGCGTCAGGATGGACCTCGTCGACCTGTACATGGAACAGCGTGGCGAATCGACGCCGTGCAGCCTCTTTGGCCTCGGTCTGGGCTTTCTCATAGGTTTCGATTTCGGCCCAATACGTGGCTTCTTCCTCGTCGTACTGGATCTGCGCTGAGGCACATTGCGCCGTGTCAACCCGGTGCTGCGCCTCGATGAGCTTCTGGTCAGCCTCGGCACGCGTCAGAACCTCCGACCAGTCGGGTGTCGGGGAACCGGTGCCAGCGACAGCAAGAAGCGTGTTCTGGTAATCGATGAAGGCCCTATTTTCGTCAGGAACCGGGTCGACGACGACAGGGTCGTTGCTGACATCTTCGATGGTCGGTGGTAGGTCGCGCTTCTCGCGACCGCTGCCGGCACGGTCGACCAGAAAGCGTTCACGCCAGGCCTCGCCACGCGCACGCTTCCCATCGCCCTCGAGGCTCATGGTGTACTTCATCAGCCACATGTGCATGTAGCGCTGGCGTTGCGCGCTGTGCTGCAGGGCGAGGTCATGGAAGCGCTGATAGAACGCGTCATCATGGCCACAGTCGAGGCTATCGCCTTCGTGGGCAACCTCGTGCTCGATAAGGGTAAAAATGTAGGCAGCGGTCCTGAGTGGACTCGATTTTAGCCGCTTCACAAGGGTGACGTCGACGGCGATGTAACTGCTGCCGTCGGTCCACGCCTCGGCGATGTTGGACTGCCCGAGAAGAATGTGTAGCGATTTACCCTCACGCACATGGCCTCCGTATCCAGGCCGGCCACCCGTGCACAGGGCGGCGTAGTGATGCAGGCACCAGCGCAAAGCAGTCCAGGCGCGGCGTGTCTCGCGATCGAGCGCATCTTTTTCCATCAAGATATGGGTCCGCTCAATGAACGCGTCGCGCAGTGTTGAAAACGCGAGCAAGTCCGGAACGTAGAGGCCGTTCAGCCACCAGTACTGTGTGCCGTTCTGCTCCACGTCGTGGTGAAGGTTGGCATGGACCCGAACGATACACTCGACAAAATCCTGTGCGTTGTAGCAGCCGAAGCGGTCGAGTGTGGTGGGGTGAACGATCACGGCGATACCTTCGCGGGCGATGGCTTCACCCTTCGGGACATCGAAGGCGTTGTCGACGACCGCGAACCTGCCGCCTTGCCGCTTGTTGTGGCTATAGCGGCATTTGCGCAGAAAGTCCTCCAACGACACATGCCGCTTGCCGGGCAGAAGCGTGACGACCTCTTCCTGAGAGTAGATCTGAACGATGTTGGCATCGCCCGAAAGCAAGGCCCGCGCGGATTTTTCACGGCGAGCCTCGGTTTTACGGTGGTCACCAAGACGGGACGCCATCTGGTCAGCCATCTGGCCAAATTGTCTGGCAACTGATTTCCACACCGGGCAGGTCTTGCGCAGGATTTCGGTACGGGAGACGTTCAGGCCAATGGCCTTTTTGGAAACGATGAGGCCGCCCGCGCCCCACGTGTGAGCGGGATCGTGGCGTACCAGTACGCCCTGGTTGTAGATGGAGACGGCACCGTCCGCTTTCACGCGATACCAGGCGAATTCGTCCTCGGCATCCCAGCGCTCGGTGCGAGGATCGCGTGTGATGCACCGGCCATTCAGCTCAACAATGACGGGGGTGTAACGCACCAGGTCCCGAACCTCCTGGATGGTCGACATCAACTCCGCATCACTCAGGACTTCGTACCAGTCGCCAGAGATCGAGCAGCCCGGCGATGCGTCCTGGAGGTCGTCAAGATCGTAGTGATAGCCCATCTCACGTGTATCGACGGTCATCATCCAGGCGTTCGAGCGCCAGACTGTTGTGGCATGGGCCATGATCTGGCCGCGCCCGAGCCGGAAACGGCCGTAGGTGGCGTCGCCTTCATCGTGTGGCGTGCCGAACCGACCAAAGTACCGAACGACATCTTCGCGGCGGGCAAAGCCCTGGCCGTCGTCGCTGCAGGTGAAGCCGGTGCGGGACATCGAAAGATGCACAGAGCTGGCCCTGGCATCGACCGAGTTCATCAGCAACTCGATGATGGCTTTGCCGATGGAGCCCGCCTGGCTGTAAATGATGTGGTGGATGATCTGCGGATCGAGTTCGAATGGCAGACGCATGGACCCTCCTTGTAGCGTCAGGTCAAAATATTGATGAAAACGCCGTCCATCTCATTGCCGATGCGCAATGAAGAGCCCGGCATTCGACCTGTGCACCGGGAGAGGATGGATACGCGATCATTGATGCCGGCGATTACCGGGTTTGTCGAAAACCTAACCGTGCCACTGCTCATCCGTATTCAGCGTGAGCGGGTGTGATCAGACCGGAGTAAGCGGCGTGTGATGGAGTTCTCAGGAGGTTCAAACGTGTCGTGAGATGGCACGTCGGGAGCACTGTCATGTACCGCGGACTGCGACCTCAGTGGACGTCAGTGGAGCTATTTGACATGATCCAGACCCAAGCGGGTGGGTGCAAAGTGGCGAGACAGCGAGTGATGGCCATTAAGCTGCCCCCCTGATAAGCCGAAGAAAGACACTATGCAATGGGTCAAGTGTTAGTGGCGATTTGCAGCGAGAGTGAGGTGATGGCGAAGACGCTGACCGATGCATATCTAGTGCTGCTGTTAGCGGCGACCATCCACGGTACGGATGCCGCCGTGCGTGATACAGCGAAGCGCTGTGCCAAAACGCTGCCGAGAAGCAAGCGGCATGTGATGTACCAGATAGTGGACAGCAAGGAGCCGCTCAGGCTTGTGTTCCACATCGCGGAGAATCTGGACTGATGTAGCAAGCGAGGAGAGTCTGCAAGAGTCGGAAGCCATGAGGCCGCGAATGGAGGCCGTAGGTTGGTTCTCCGGGAGCTTCTCCATGTGCCGCGAACTGTGGATCTCAGGGGAACTCCATGGACGCTGGCTGTTGTCCGGTGAGCGACTGGTGGTTGGCGCAATCGCTCAGCGGGAAAGGTGCACGCAGGGCGGGAATGATCACTCGTTCTCGGCTGGCTCCGCCGCAGCGGGCTTGGCCCCGAGCACGACAGACTCAATGCGATAAGGCAGGATGCCAGCGCGGCGGGCTTCGATCTTGAAGGTCACACGCTCGTTTTCGTCCGCATCCTCCCAATCGTCTTTCACCGCCCGACCTTCGACCAAGACGCGCATGCCCTTTTGGTACAGCGCGGCCCAGCGTTCGGCGTCGCGATGCCAGATTTCGACCGGCGCCCAGAACCCACCGCGATCTTCAAAGCCCTCCTTGGTAGGCACGGGATTGTCGAAGTAGACATTCAGGCGCAACAGCCTGCGCGGCTCATTGTTGCCGTTCGGAAATTCGCGGAATTCTGGCGCCGAACCGATGTTGCCCTCACCGTAGAAATGCGTGCTCATGAGTGTGACTCCTTGGGGTTGGTGGCGTGGACACGCCGTTGGTAAGCCCCCTCGGCATGGGCCAACATGCTGGCACACTCCAAGGTTTGGCGGGCGATACTGTGAGTGAGGCTGATCTGCAGGTTCAGAACGATGCGCTGCACCTCGATGGCGAAGAGGTCGTCGATCAGCGATGCCGGTGTGCCGGGGCTGGCAAGCAGCTCCTCCCACAAAGCAGTACCCATGCGCGAACGATCGAGGTTGCGCCAACGCAGAAAGGTCGTGCCTGCGCCAGTGGTTTGCTGGGCCAGTTGCACGGCAAGCAGGTTGAAGGGGTGGCTGCGGGCCTGCGACAGCACCTTGCGCTGCGCCAGTCCGATCAGATCGTCCCGCAGTGCTTGGCACTGGCTGGCCCAGGTCGCAAGCTCCCCATTACCTTTAAAAGGCTTTAAAAGGCCTTTTAGGTAGCCTGCGTGTTCCAGCCTCTGGAAGTCAGCCTGTTCCAGTGCCAAGAAGCGGTTGGATGCGGTCATTCTGGGTGGTCCTCGCCGTCCAACGACACGGAAGAGTCGTCGCCCAGAGGCACCCCGTCAGATACGGCTGGCTCAGCCGCGTTGGGTTCACCGGCTGGCGCAACGTCGGAGGTAGTTGACCGGGTTGGCGCCGATGCCAAAGGGGCGCGACGGATGAGCGGTGGCGCAAAGCGTGAACGGCGTGTGCCATCGAGCACGTCCTGCGGTAGTTCACCGTATTTCTCCAAGGCGGCACGCGCCGCGGCATTGTTGGCAGCGAAGTCGTCGCGCTGGGTACCGGAGTAGCGGTACTGCTGCGCCAGGCTGAAAAGGCTGCGCAGCGCATGCGCGCCTTCATTGAGCCAGCGTTCTAGGGTGCTGCGGTCGATTAGGGCGGTGTGGTGCGCCAAGATCAGACGCCGGGCTAGGTCGTCGTAGTCGGCCAGCAGATAGACCGCCATGAAGCCGAGCTGCGAGGCCACGAACAGCGGCAGCTTTACTGGCTGGACGTTGAGGTTCTCGCCCAGGCTGAGTGCGGCCGGTACATCGGCCAGCGCCTGATCAACCTGTTCGCGCAGGGTCTGGAGTTGTGCCTTGGTGGTGCTGAGCTTGTCTTCGATGCGCAGCATCCACCAGTCGGAGTAGGGGTCGTCTTGCTCAGAACCTCGCTTGAGCTTGGTCATGATGGCGACAAAGCCGTTGAGCCCGACAATGCCGGGCTTGCCCTCGGAGGGCGTACGTCCGTGCCAGATACGGGACGCATGATGGGTGTGCAGCGTCAGCGACATCGCGCTGCGCAGCGAGCCAAGGTTCAACTGCAGGGAAGATTCGAGTTCGGTGGCCATCGTGACGACTCTCGCTGAAGAAACGAGTCGCCAGCATCGGCATTGGCCGGAAGGGTGTCAGTCATCAAATCGCACCGCCTGAACGCCTGTTTGTGAATTCACACTTCCGCAGTGAAATCTTGCACCTCGCTGCGGATGAGAGGGTTGCGTGAGGCGTTCTACGTTTGTTGCCCGCCACCGTTGCCGGAAGGCAGTGTGTTCAACTAAACCAGTGGTATAGGCGACAGCGGCCTTCGGTGGACTCTTCAGGCGGATGACCTGGGGCTGGAGGTGATGCGTTGCCGGAAGGCAGTCTGTTCAACTATACCAGTGGTATAGGCGACGGTGGCCTTCGGTGGACTCTTCAGGCGGATGACCCCGGGACTGGAGGTGATGCATTGCAAGGAAGGCAGTGTGTTCAACTATACCAGTGGTATAGGCGACCATGGACATCGTTGGACTTGCTTGCGGAGATATGGGACAAACCCTGATGTTGAGCATTGCAAAACGCCATTGATAGCACGTGAGCGCTGCTTTCACCTGCCGAGCAGTGAGCGTAGCCGTGCGATGTTCTCTCGGGCGACTTCTGGGCCGACAGCCTGCATTGGCTGCGGCTGCGGCTGCGGCTGTGGGGGCGGGCTTACCGGGGGGCTGGATTTTTCCTGGCCGGTCCATGCGCGAAATTCACCCTTCATGGCTTTCTGAATGATGCCAAACAGGTAGCCCGCAGGGTTACGCACCGAGCTTGCCCGACAACGTGCATCCCATTCGTCGATGATGGCCTGGTGCAACTCGGCATCCACGGGCTGCAGTGCGGTCAGCGCGCCTGATTGCTGCTCTGCTTTGAGTGTCATGAAGCGTTCGGGTAGGCGAAGTTTTCCCCGCTCGCGCGGTACTGTACGTACTTCTTTTAGTTCTTTTTCTTTACGTACAGTACTATCGGTCTTCGGAATCCGAAGCGAGCCGGTTTTTTTGGGTTTTGCGCCTGCTTCGGATTCCGAAATCGGGGGGGCAGGATTCCGAAGTAAGTCTTTGAGGCCTTCTTTGGATTCGTGGTCATCCCCAGGTTGTGGATAACTTTTCTCCTCGGTCCAGCCTCGTGCCGCCAGCCGTTGTGATAACACCTGGAGCCTGCTCGGCAGTGCCCGCGCCCTGAGCAGGGGGTCGTCGCCCATTTCTTTGAGGGTGTGCACACCGACGCGCTGGACAGATTTGCTGGCGTGATTCAATGACTGGCTGACCAGACCCAGATAGTCCGGGTCCAGCTGAATGGCTTCATAGGGCGTCAGAGGCTCGTCGTGCAGCACATAGAGGTTGCCCTGTATTCGTCCTGTTTTCGGATCACGATGGCGTCTCACCAGACTGATCCAGCGCGTCAGGCGCAGCAGCGTTAGCGCGCGGGCGACGGTCTCATGGGATGCGCGCGCCGTACACGGCATTGAAGCCAGATAGGGGCAGAGCTGGTCGTAGGTGGGAAAAGCAGTGATCCCGTCGTCGTTGAGCAGCAGACGAAAGACCTGCCAGGCGTTTCGTTCAAGCGGAGTCAGACGGTTATCCAATAGCAAGGCACGGGGCACGCTGGCATGACGATTGCCGCTGAAGATGAATCCATCAGAGTGAGTGGGTACCGGTGTCGCGTCCGGGGGCGGTTGCATGTGCTGCAGTGTCCGGTCGAACAGTTCTCCCAGCGATATGGGACCGTGTGAATGACGTGGACTGTCCATCAAACCAGCCCTGCATCAATCCACCCTTGGATAGCGCTCCAGATCACTGAGATGGGCAGGCCCGTGGGTTCTGCAAGATCGGCTGTAATCGCAAGCATTGCCATGTCGTCGGTCAGCGCAGTGCCACGCTCTTTTATGGTTTTAGACCAGCGATACCACAGATCGGAATCCTGAGCCTCTGTCAGGACCGGATGCCGACCCTTACGTTTTGGGAGTCCGATGACGTCGCGCCTGAGGGCGATCTCCTGGTGGGTCAAACCGTAGAACTTGCTGATGAGTTCTGTGCTCGCGCCCAGTCGCAGGAGTCGGTCGATCTCCTCGATTTCCCGTGCGAGATCCTCCACCTGGCTCAGGAGACGTCGAAGCACTTCCGGGTTCACGCTCACGGAGCACCATGAGACGGTGGCGTTGGCCAGGAGGCTGGCCATGGCCGGATGCTTGAGTGCATCCAGAGCAGCATCGTCGAATCCCATGGACTTGGCCCGGCGCAACTGGCCATTGCGCAAATCGTGGAGCGCTTGCGCGATGACGGCCTGATTGAGCGGATGCGGTTCGGGCATGGCGGCCGCCCTCATGATCCGTTCATGGCGGTATTGCCATCAGTGATGTCGGCCTTGATGTCCAGCAACCGCCGGGCAAGTCTCAATAAGCGGAAAAGCTTCACCAGACTCGTATCGCTCAATCGAGCGGCATGTTGTGATGACGGGGTGCGTTCCAACCCCAGCAGAAGAGTGCCCAAATCTCCAGGCATTCGTAAAGGCGGAGTCCCGTCCGGCTGGTAGGGAGCGCTCAGGCTATGCAGCAGTAGTAATGCACCACGGAGATTTGGGGGCGTGTCCGCATCGCCAGATGTTCCCGCGCATGT
>Ga0182739_1000530_pt1 | contig 47702 bp, 41 predicted proteins | sample eDN5th30CBELigBY_FD_128873 | JGI IMG/M metagenome (GOLD analysis project Ga0182739, IMG submission 128873) | Enriched backyard soil microbial communities from Emeryville, California, USA - eDNA 5th pass 30_C BE-Lig BY (version 2) (version 2) | ecosystem: Environmental > Terrestrial > Soil >... | reverse complement strand
GGCCGCCTGATAGGTCGTCATCGTCGACCGGAAGCCCGCGATCGTCACCAGCCCTGCCCCGACCCGGCGCGCGGACAACGCCGCCAGCCGTGCCGCCCCCGTGGCATGAGGCCCGCCGAGGATCGTGAGATGGCCCCGCGCATACTTGTGGTCGCCGATATCGCCGCGGCGCAGCAGGTGCGCCCACAGAACCGGCGCGTTCAGCCAGGTCCGCGGGCCGATCGAATTCAACGCGGCCGCCGGAATACCAATATCGACGATCCGGAGAGCACCGCAGCGACGCAGGCCCTCTAGCGAGTAGTGGCCCGGCTTGGCGCAAAAAAACGACACCGTCGCTTCTGCCCGAAAGGCGCCGCCGAGGATCTCTCCTGTGTCGCCATGGAGGCCGCTCGGCACATCGATGGCGACCACGGGCAGTTCCCGCTCATTCACCAGATCGATCACGGCGGCAATCTCTCCCTGGACCGGGCGACTGAGGCCGGCGCCGAAGATCGCGTCGATCACGAGGGGGGCGCCTTCCAGCAGCGCCGGCGACCACGGCTCGATCGGCCCCTTCCAGGTTCCGGCGGCCCAGGCCGCATCTCCCTTCAGGCTCCCGATGTCGCCGAACAGAGCCACGCGGACGGGCCAGCCCGCCGCCTGCAGATGTCGTGCCGCGACGAAGCCGTCGCCACCATTGTTGCCCGGCCCACAGAGCACGATCACGGGGCGACATGCATGGCGCTCCATCGCAGCGACGGCCACCGCTCTTCCGGCGGCCTCCATGAGGGTCTGTCCCGAAATCCCGGCGGCGATGGCGAAGGCATCGGCCCTGGCCATCTGCGAGCAGCCGAGAAGCGCCAGTGAGTCGTTGGGAATGAGATCGTGCACGTCAGGCCTTGGCGGCATGGAACGGGGGCGATTGGGGCGGCCGACCGGATTTGAACCGGCGACATCCAGAATCACAATCTGGCGCTCTAACCAACTGAGCTACGGCCGCCATCGCGGATCGCTCCCGACGAAGCGCGCCTTCCTACGCTCCGGCGGCCGGAGCGTCAACAATCAGCAGACGTGTTGGGCAACAGTCGATCGATCGCGTGCATCCAGACGGCGCAGGCCTCCTCGAATGACAGTTCGAACTGGCCGCGCAGACGTGCCCAGCTTTCAAAATCGACCAGGGCCTCGATCGCCAGGACCGTATGGCGGCGCTGGCGCGACTCCAGGGTCAACAGTTCGGTCGCATAGACCTCCTCGATACGATTCACGACCATCTCGCGGATCACGCGGATTCGAGCCTTGAGATCCGGCGAATCGCCCTGGTTGGCATTGAGGGCACACCACAAAGGCAGCCATTCCTCGCAGGTCTGGCCGCGCATCTCGACGTGCACCCTGATTCGCTCGCTGCGACTCCCGGTCGCCGCCCGCGCGGCGACGCGGCTGGATGCCCGCAGCAGCACCTCGTCGGTCGCCGCGACCCGCAGCGCGTGTAGGTCGGGAAAGCGTTCGAAGACCGATCGCACCGAGTAGCCGGCGCGCTGCGCGATCGCGGCGGCCGTCGGAATCTGGGGCCTTTCGCGCAGGAGCGCGAGGTAGGCATCGATGATGAGCTGGCGCGTGCGGGCGCTGCGCGCCCTTCGGCCATCCATGGGCTCCGCTTTGCCGGACGGTGTGGGAATTTCTCCGCCCGCCGCGGTCACACAGCCTCACTCGAACTCTTGGGCAGCAGCCGGTCGATCGTCCGGATCCACACACCGTAGGCCTCGTTGACGGACAGGCCGAAGAATTCACGCATGCGTTCCCAGCTTTCGACGTCGGTCAGCGCCTCCAGCACGATCAGCGTCTGCCGCCGCTCTTCCGGCTGCATCATCGCGAACTCCGGTGCGAACATCAGCTCCATGCGCTGTGTTACGCGTTCGCGCGCCAGACGGATACGAACCTTCAGCTCCGGCGAATCGCCCTGGTTGACCACCAGCGACCGCCACAGGCGCACCCATCGCTCACAGGTCTGCCCGCGCGTCTGCACATACGCTTCGATCCTGCTCTCGCGGTTACCCTCGACCCCTCGAGGCGGCGCCAGAGCCGAAACCTGGGCGAAACAGTAATCGACGGCCGCAACCTGGAGAGCCAGGATATCGGGAAAGCGCTCGAAGATCGATCGCACGGAGTAACCGGCCTTCGCCGCGATCTCGGCCGCGGTCGGCACGCGTGGGGACAGGTCCTGCGCGAGCACGAGGTAGGCTTCGATGATCAGCTGCTTCGTTCGCTCGCTGCGCAGCCGGCGACCATCCACTTTAATCGGGCGCACACTCATGAGAGGGGCGCGCCTTCCGGCGTCGGCGGGAGGATCCGGTCGATTGCCGCGATCCAGGCCGCGCAGCCATCTGCAAACGAGAGCCCGTACATATCGCGAAGCCGCGCCCAACTCTCGATGTCAGTGATGGCCTCGAGGGCAATGAGGGTCTTCCGGCGTTCCGCCGCATCGAGTGCCGTGAGCTCGGGCCGATACATGAGCTCCATGCGCTCGATCGTTCGGTTGCGGGCGACCTTGATGCGAATCTTCAGGTCGTCGTTCTCGTCGACGTTGAACAGCAACGCCCGCCATAGCGAGATTCCGCGCTCACAGGTCCCCGCCCTGGTCTCGACATACGACCGGATGCGCGTGGCCCGGTCGCCGTCGATGTCGCGTGCCGGCGCCAGCGCCGCCGCGTGTGCGAGTGCGTAGTCCGCCGCAGCCACCCGCAAGGTGTGAAGATCGGGAAACCGCTCGAAGATGGAGCGCACCGAATATCCTGCGCGTTTCGCTATGTCCGCCGCGGTCGGCACTGGCGTTTGGCGATTTTCCCGGATGATCGCGAGGTAGGCTTCGATGATCAGCTGCTTCGTTCGCTCGCTGCGAAGCCGGCGACCGTCCACCCGGATGTTTTTCGGGGAGGACGGGTCGCGGGCGGAAGGGTCGATCCAGCTCATCCCGGCAGCATGCCCGCCAGCCGGGGCCAGGTTGCGTTGCCGCAATACCCAGAGCGAATTAAAAGCAATATCAACGCTAACACCTCGGACGCTGGCTCTGCCCCGCCAAAACAGGGCAACAATTGCACCTTATGTCCGGATCAATGCAAATACCAGATGATTAGCGCCCGAAATATTTCGCCAGTCGAGATATTGCGCTCTCGAGCGTGCTGTCGTTCTTGCAGAAGCAGAAGCGCGCGAAATGCCTTGGCGCAGCTTCAGATTGATAGAAGGCGCTGACTGGCACCGCGGTCACCCCGGCCTCGACCGTGATGTGCCGGCAGAAATCCTCGTCGGTTCCGTTGAAGCCCAGCGGCCGGAAGTCGGTCGTCACGAAATAGGTGCCGTGCGATGGCAGGACCTCGAACCCGATCTCCGCCAGGGCCCCGGCCAGATGGTCTCGCTTGCGTTGCATGTCGGCGGCGAGTGTCGAGAAATAGCGATCGTCCAGACGTAAACCGGTCGCCGCGCCCCATTGCAGGTTGGGCGGCGTCGTGAAGGTCATGAACTGGTGGGTCCGGGCGATCGCCTTCATCAGCTCGGGCGCCGCCGTGATGTAGCCGACCTTCCAGCCGGTCAGGCTGAAGCTCTTGCCCGCGGAGCCGATCCGGACCGTGCGGTCGCGCATGCCCGGCAGGGTCATCAGCGAGATGTGGCGCCGATCGTCGAAGATGATGTGCTCGTACACCTCGTCGCAGATCGCGTAGACGTCGTGCTCGAGGCAGAGACCGGCGATGAACTCCAGCTCCTCGCGGTCGAATACCTTTGAGCAGGGATTCATCGGCGTATTGAACAGGATCAGCTTGGTTTTCGGTCCGAACGCGGCCGCCAGCTCCTCCCGCGGCAGGCGCCAGGTCGGGGGCTCCAGGCGGACCAGCTTGGGCACTCCGCCCGCCCGCCGTACGATCGGCAGATAGGAATCGTAGAGCGGCTCGATGAGCACGACCTCGTCGCCCGGCTCGATCAGGCCGAACAGGCAGTCGCCCAGCGCCTCGGTCGCCCCGGATGTAACGAGCACTTCAGCCTGCCAGTCGATGTCGAGACCCTGGAAACGCCCGGCATGCTCGGCGACCGCTTGGCGCAGTTCGGGGATGCCCATCATCGGCGGATACTGGTTGTGCCCATTCAGGAGATAGTCCGCCGCGGCCGCCCTCACCTCCTCCGGCCCCTTGTCGTCGGGAAAGCCCTGCCCGAGATTCACCGACTGGTGCTCGCGGGCCAGCGCCGACATGACTTCGAAGACCGTCGTGCCGAGCCCGGCCATGGTGGAGTTTGCGGATTTCATGGGAGCTTCTCTTGGTGTCTATTTTTTGCGCTGTATTTTGATTGTCTTTTAATCAGTCCGCCCTCAAAACAGACAGACTGAAGCCAGATTTCCCGCAGAGTCCTGTGGAAAATTTTGGCATGAAATGTGCTTCCCTATCCTCATACGGGCTCTTCTGATCGGAGGGGCCCGGTGCCTTCGTGCGGAGTGTCTCAAGCCAAATGAAGAAGATCGAAGCGATCATCAAGCCCTTCAAGCTGGACGAGGTGAAGGATGCCCTCAACCAGATCGGTCTGAAAGGCATCACGGTTCTCGAGGCCAAGGGCTTCGGCCGACAGAAAGGCCATACCGAGCTTTATCGTGGCGCAGAGTATGTCGTCGACTTCCTGCCGAAGGTGAAGCTGGAACTCATCATCGAGGACGAGATGGTGGAAAAGGCGGTCGAAGCGATCCGCGCCTCCGCCCATACCGGTCGCATCGGCGACGGCAAGATCTTCGTGTCGAGCATCGACGACGCGATTCGAATTCGTACTGGTGAGCGTGGTGACGCCGCCGTATGAGGACCCGGCCTTTTGGGGGCTGAAAGCAGTAAACCACAAGTAGAGGGACGACCGACTATGGATGCCAAACAGGTTCTCGCGCTGATCAAGGAAAAGGACGTCAAGTTCGTTGACTTCCGCTTCACCGATCCTCGCGGCAAGTGGCAGCACACGGCCCGCATGGCGTCCGCCACCGACGAAGGCACCTTCGAGGACGGCGTGATGTTCGACGGTTCCTCGATCGCCGGCTGGAAGGCGATCAACGAGTCCGACATGATCCTGATGCCGGATACGTCCACCGCCGTGCTCGATCCCTTCTCGGCACAGACCACGCTGATCGTGAGCTGCGACGTCGTCGAGCCCTCGACGGGCCAGCTCTACGCCCGCTGCCCGCGCTCGACGGCCAAGCGCGCCGAAGCCTTCATGAAGTCGTCCGGCATCGGCGACACCGCCGTGTTCGGCCCCGAGCTTGAATTCTTCGTGTTCGACGACGTCCGTTACGACGTGCAGATGCAGGGCAGCTTCTACAGCATCTCCTCCAACGAATCGCCGTGGAACACCGGCGTTGCCGTCGAAGGCGGTAACCTGGCCCATCGTCCGGGCGTCAAGGGCGGCTACTTCCCGGTCCAGCCGGTCGACACGCACAACGACCTGCGTGCCGAGATGATGTCGGTCTGCACCGACATGGGCCTGGTCATGGAAATCCACCATCACGAGGTTGCCCCGGCGCAGAACGAACTCGGCTTCAAGTTCGACACGCTCGTGAAGACCGCCGACAACGTGCAGAAGTACAAGTACTCGCTGCACAACGTCGCCCACAGCTACGGCAAGTCGCTGACCTTCATGCCGAAGCCGCTGTATGGCGACAATGGCTCGGGCATGCACTGCCATCAGTCGATCTGGAAGGACGGCAAGCCGCTGTTCGCCGGTTCGGGCTATGCCGACCTGTCGGAGACGGCGCTGTACTACATCGGCGGCATCATCAAGCACGCCAAGGCGCTGAACGCCTTCACCAACGCCAGCACCAACTCCTACAAGCGCGTGATCCCGGGCTTCGAGGCGCCGGTGCTGCTGGCCTACTCGTCGCGCAACCGCTCGGCCTCGTGCCGCATCCCCTACGCGTCCTCGCCCAAGGGCAAGCGCGTCGAGGTCCGCTTCCCCGATCCGTCGGCCAACCCGTACCTCGCCTTCGCGGCGATGCTGATGGCCGGCCTCGACGGCATCAAGAACAAGATCCATCCGGGCGACCCGATGGACAAGAACCTGTACGACCTGCCGCCGGAAGAACTCTCCAAGGTTCCGACCGTCGCCGGCTCGCTGCGCGAGGCCCTCAACTCGCTCGACGCCGACCGCTCGTTCCTCACCCAGGGCGGCGTGTTCACCGACGACCAGATCGACGCCTACATGGAGCTCAAGTGGGAAGAGGTCTACAACTGGGAACACCAGCCGGCCCCGATCGAGTACAAGATGTACTACTCGATCTGATCTTTTCCGATCTTTCGGATCATGGAAGGGCCCGCTGTTGCGGGCCCTTCTTTTGTTGGAGGATGCGCGCCGCAAAACCTTCGAGGGAAGTTCGACATGGGCTGGATGGACGAAGCGATGGAGACCCTGCGGCCCTGGATCGGGCGGGTGCGCACGGTCGAGGACGATATCGGCATGATGGCCGTCCGCCGCGTCGCCGCGACCTTCGACGTCGATCCCGACAGCATCAAGCGCGGCCAGGAGCTGCCGCCGCACTGGTTCACCGTCTTCTTCGCCGAGACCGTCCGCCAGGGCGAGCTCGGTCCCGACGGCCATCCCAACAAGGGCATCGTCCTGCCGCCGATCCCGATGCCGCGCCGCATGGGCGCCGGGCGCCGGGTCGAGATCATGGGGCGCCTCAAGGCCGGCGAGCCGGCGCTGAAGAAGGCCGAGGTCGCGAACATCGTCCCCAAGACCGGCCGCTCGGGCGACATCTTCGTGCTGACGATGCGCCACACGATCGAACAGGCCGGCCGGGCCATCGCTTCCGACACGTTCGACGCCATCTATCGCCCGGCCGTGCCGCCGGGCCAGAAGACCACCGCCACGGTCGCCACCCCGGCACGCACCGGCCACGCCTGGACCGAGACGACGTCGCTCACCAACACGCTCAATTTCCGCTACGGCGGCATCACCTGGAACGCCCACCGCATCCACTATGACGGCGACTACACGCGCAGCGAGGAAGGCTATCCCGCCATCGTGTCCAACGGCGGCCTGTCGATGCATCTGATGGTCGACGCCGCGCTGAAGCATGCCAAAGGCGAGCTGAAGGGCTACAGCGCCCGCCTCGTCCATCCGCTCTGGGTCGGCGACCTGATCGAGGTGCGCGGCGAGGAACAGAAGGACGGCAAGCTGAAGCTGTGGGCCGCCGACAAGAACGGCGTGCTGTGCGGCGAGATGGACCTGGAGTTCGCGGCGTGAGCGGTGGTCCGCTCTCCGGCGTGAAGGTGGTCGACCTGACGACGGTGGTCGTCGGGCCGATCTGCACGCGCACCCTCGCCGACTACGGCGCCGAGGTCATCAAGGTCGAGGCGCCGGGCGGCGACCTGCTGCGCACCATGGCGCAAGGCAGCCGCAATCCCGGCATGTCGGGCAAGTTCATCAACTTCAACCGCAACAAGCGCTCGATCGTGCTCGACATCAAGCAGCCGGACGGGCTCGCCGCGCTCCATCGCCTGATCGAAAAGGCCGACGTGTTCGTGAGCAACGTCCGGCCAGAGGCCCTGACCCGCGCCGGGCTCGATCATGCGAGCCTCGCGAAGAAGAACCCGAAGTTGATCCACTGCTCGATCCTGGCCTTCGGGCGCGGCGGCCGTTACTACAACCGCCCTGCCTACGACCCCATCGTGCAGAGCCTGTCCGGCGTCGCCGGCACCCTGGAGCGCGCCACCGGTGAGCCGCGCTTCGTGCCCATGGTGATGAGCGACCACACCACGGGCCTGATCGCCGCCCAGTGCATCGGCTTCGCCCTCTACCGGCGCGAGAAGACCGGCGTCGGCGAGGCGATCGACGTTCCGATGCTCGAGAACATGGCCTCGTTCGTGTCGAGCGAGCATCTCGGCGCCGCGACCTTCGATCCGCCGATCGGTCCCAGCGGCGACGGAAGGCTGCTGAGCCCCGACTATCGACCGCTGCCCACCAGGGACGGCTACATCACCGTCGGGCCCAACACCAACCAGCAGGCCTTCGCCTTCTTCGACGCCATCGGCCGGCCCGAACTGAAGACCGACCCGCGCTTCGACAGCGCCTTCGCCCGCACCAACAATGCCGCCGCCTATTTCGAGGTTCGCAAGACCGGCCTCGCCCAGAAGACGACGGCGGAATGGCTGGAAATCTTCGACCAGCTCGATGTGCCGGCGGCGCGCTACAACACGATCGACGACCTGCTCACCGACCCGCATCTCGGCGACGTGGGTTTCTTCCAGCCCGAGGACCATCCCAGCGAAGGCCGCATCCGCCGTTCGCGCCGCGCCAACAAGTTCTCGGGCGGCGAGCGAGCAGCCGAAACGCATGCGCCCAGGCTCGGCGAGCATACCGCCGAGATTCTCGCCGAGGCCGGATACGGCGAAGCCGAGATCGAGACGATGCGGACGTCGGGCGCGGTGCGCTGACGCCACGCGCCGCCCGCTCTCAGTAAGGCCGGTCGCCCTCGATCAGGACGCGGTGCATGATGCGGCTCTCGCCCATCGGATAGTCGATCACCACCCGGTGCATGGTGGCGCGATTGTCCCAGACGACGATGTCGCCTTTCGTCCAGACATGGCCGAAATGATGCTGCGGCTTGCGCGCCTCGTCGGCCAGCTCGTCGAGCAGCGCGTCGCTCTCTTCCCGCTCCAGCCCGACGATGCGGTCGAGCCGGTTGGGGTTCAGGTAGAGCGCCTTGCGGCCGGTGACGGGATGGGTGCGGACCAGCGGATGCTCGACGTCCGGTGTCTCGGCGATTTCCTCCGGCGTGCGCGGCGACGGCCGGTTGCGGGCGCGCGGCGTGTCGTAGCCGTGAATGGCGCGCCGGCCGTCGATCCGCTTCTTCGTGGCTTCGGGCAGCGCCTCATAGACCGAGTGCATGTTGCAGAACCAGGTGGCGCCACCTTTGCTCGGGATCTCGATGCCGTGCAGCAGGGTCGCCTTGGCAGGCACCGCAAAATAGGAATCGTCGGTGTGCCAGTCCTCGGCGCGGATGGCGGTCTTGTCGGTGGTGCCGTCGGCCATCAGGGTGCTCACCATGACCGACACGTCGGGCACGGCGCCGCTGCGCTTGTAGCGCAGCAGCTGCTTCTGCGGCGCACCGAAGGCCTTGGACAATTCGCGCGTCTGTTCCGGCGTCATCGGATCGCCCGGGATCACGACCAGCAGGTGCTCCGCGAGCGCCTGGTTCAACATCGCGGCCACGGCGGGCTGGTTCGCCGTGGTGCGATCCAGTCCCTCGATCCGCGCGCCCAGGGCGGCTTCGTTGGGAACGACTTCCGGCATGGTCCTGCGGCTCCCGTCGGTTCACTGCGTCGGATGAGCCTAACGCAAGAGCGGGCGGCCGCACAAAGGCAAGAGCCGGAGAGCGGAAGGCGCCCTACTCGGCCTTGAAACCGAGTTCCTTGGTCAGGGTACCGAACCGGCGATAGTCGCTCCGGAGCAACGCGCCGAGGTCCTGGGCGGTGCCACCGACGGGCCGCATCGCCACCCCCGCATAGATTTCCCGCAGCCGCGGATCGCGCAGCGCAGTGTTCGTTTCGGCATTGAGCCGATCGAGGATGGCAGGCGGCACCTTCGCCGGTGCCAGAAGCGCCATCCACTGGTCGACGACGACGTCGTAGCCCAGCTCCTTCAAGGTGGGCACGTCGGGCAGTGCCGGCGATCTCTCGGCGGTGGTCACGGCCAGGATGCGAATCCGGCCGGCCTTCTGGTAGGGGATCAGGGGCGCGATGCCGAGGACCGCGAGCTGGACCTGACCGGCCAGGAGATCGTTCACCGCCTGGCCGCCGCCGCGATACGGCACGTGCAGCATCTTGAGACCGGAGACGCGGGCGAACCATTCACCGGCGAAATTCTGCGAGGAGCCGATGCCCGACGTGGCATAGCCGATCGGCTCCTGCTTCGTGCGACCGAGCTCGACGAGCTGCTGCAGCGTGGTGACGCCGAGCGAGGGATGCACGGCGATCACCAGAGGCTGCGACGAGAGCTGGGCGATCGGCGCGAAGTCGCGGATGGGATCGTAATTGGGCGGCGGATCGAGATGGGGCTGCAGGCCGAGACTGTCGGTGCCCGCCAGCAGCGTATAGTCGTCCGGGGCAGCCTTGGCCGCGAAATCGTAGCCGATGCGGCCGGCCGCGCCGGGCTTGTTCTCGACGACCACCGACACGCCGAGTTGCTGCGACAAGCGTTCCGCCAACGGCCGGACTGCCGTGTCGGTGGTCCCGCCCGAGGGAAACGGTACGACGATGCGGATGGGCTTGCTGGGCCAGTCCTGTGCCGCGGCCGCGAGGGCCGACAGCGCGAGGCAGCCCGCGAGAAGCGGCAGAAGCGCGCGGCTCATGCTCCGGCCTTCCCGCCCGGCACGAACCCGTCCGGCGCCCCCGGCGGAATCGGCGGATGGGCCTTGAGGCTCTCCTGGAAGGATTCGATCAGACGGCGGATCGGGCCGCGCACCCAGCCCTCCTCCATGTTCGCGTCGGTCTCCTCCTTCGGATCCTTGACGAGATTGAACAGGTACGGCGTCTCCAGCTTGATCGGCCCTTCGTTGGGCTCGACCTCCCACATGAGATGCATCTTCCAGTCGCGCCATTTCACGGCCCGCAGCTCGGTCTTGATGTAATAGGGAAAACCATCGCGTGCCGACTTGTCCCGCTCGCCCAGGAAGAAGCCGAGCTGGTCGATGCCGTCGATCGGCCGGTCCTCGGGCAGGCTGGCGCCGGCGACTTTGGCCAGGGTGGGATAGAGGTCGGTGATGTGCAGCACGTCGGTCGTGCGACGCGGCGCGATCCGGCCCGGCCAGCGCAGGATGAACGGGACGCGAAGCCCGCCCTCCATGGCCGTGTGATAGGTGCCGCGCCAGGGACCGGCGGTGCCGCGCCAGGGCCGCCGGAACTCCGGTCCGTTGTCGCTGCCGAACAGCACCAGCGTGTCCTCGCGCAGGCCGAGCCGATCGATCGCGTCCAGCATCTCGCCCACGCGATGGTCCATCTCGGCCATCGCATCGGCGAAGTCGCCGGCGCCTGTGCGACCGGCGAAGTCCGGATGCGGCAGGGTCGGGAAGTGGAGTTGCGTCAGCGGCACGTAGGCGAAGAACGGGCGCCGAGCGGTGGACTGCCGCTCCATGAAGTCGATCGTCCGGCGGGTGATCTCGCCGTCGATCAGGCGACGCTGTTCGAGATCGTAGACCGCGAGGTCGCGCGCCGGTTCGCCTTTCACGCCCTCCATCACGTAGGGCATCGGCACGATCGTCGGATCAAAGCCCGGCGCCGCCGTGAACATGGCCTCGTTCGAGGTGCGTGGAATGCCATACCATTCGTCGAAGCCGCGATCCTTGGGCAGGCGCCCTTCCCGATCGCCCAGATGCCATTTGCCGAAGCAGGCCGTCGCGTAGCCGGCGCCCTGCAGCACCTCGCCCATCGTGATCTCCCAGGGGATCAGCCCCTGTGGGAGTCCGGCCGGCACCGACTGCATCGCGCCGGTACGGATCGGATGGCGGCCGGTCATCAGCGCCGACCGGGTCGGCACGCAGTCGCTCTCGACGTTGAAGTTGAGGCAGGTCAGACCCTGTTCCGCGAGCGCGTCGATCCTCGGCGTCGGGGCGCCACGCAGCACGCCGCCGCCGTAGCAGCCGAGTTCCCCCCATCCCAGATTGTCGGCGAGGATCAGCAGGATGTTGGGCGGGCGAACGGTCACGGGTCACGCTCCTCTGTGGGTTCGCAAAGAGTGACAGGCGCCCGATCATGTTTAAAATGCAAACAGCGGACCGCTTGTTGCGATTCTCGCAAGAGGTGTCAGGTGAAACTGCAGGCGCTCCGGCTCTTCCTGCGCATCATGGAACTGGGAAGCCTCGGTGCCGCCGCCCAGTCCCTGAACATGAGCCAGTCCGCCGCGAGCCGCCTGCTTGCTGGGCTCGAACACGGCACTGGGCTGCGGCTCTTCCATCGCGACCGCATGCGCCTCGTCCCGACGACCGAAGGCACCGCCTTCTTCGCCGAGGTCCGGCGCGTCCTGGTGGCGATCGACGACCTGCCCCGCGTCGCCCAGCGCGTGGCAGGCGGCACGCGCGTCCGTCTCCGCATCGTGAGCATGCCGCGCTTCGCCACCAGCCTGCTGGCGCCAGCCGTTGCCGACTTCCATCGCCATCATCCCGAGGTCGAAGTCGACGTCGCGATCATCCATCGACGCGAACTCGAACTGGCCGTCGCCAACCAATCCTTCGACCTCGGAATCGGCGCCCTGCCGCTCGACAATCCCGGCATCGAGGCCCAACCGCTGCTGAGCCTGCCCGCGGTGGTCGTCCTGCCGGCCGGGCATCCCCTCGCCCGGCGCAAGGCGCTCGGCGCGCGCGATCTTGCCGCCGAGACCCTGATCGTGCTCGGCACGGGGACGCAGTTGCGCGACGACGTCGAGACCATGTTCGCAGCCGAAGGCGTTCCCATCCGGCCGAAAATTGTCGTCGACTCGCTCGAATTCGCCTGCCGTCTCGTCGCTCAGAGTGCCGGCGTCGCGATCGCCGATTCGCTCACGCCGGCCAGCCTTGGCGCGGGTCAACTCGTCCTGGTGCCCTGGCGTCCCCGAACCCTGTTTCACGTCGGCGTGCTGCTGCCGGCGCTGATCCCGCCATCGCGGTCGGTCGAACAATTTCTGGAGTCCCTGCGCCGCTCGGCCAGGGAACCCGGCGCCCGCCTCGCGCCAGCTTAGCGCGCCAGCAGGCCGGCCATCAGATCCGACAACCAGCGGCGCAGACGCTGCACCATGGCCTTCGCTTTCTGCCAGAGCGGCAGGGACTGCACGAAGGCATAGAGCCTGTCGCGCCATCTGAAGACCCAGGTCTCGGAAGCGAGGAACCAAGGCATCGTGACCAGGGTCGGCCGCAGAATCTTGTAGAGGCGCGCGACCAGAGCGGTCGCTAGCATCTTGCCGACCAGGATGCTGGCCGTCGCCAGGGCGAACTTTCCGTGCAGGGCGAAGCCGAAGGCAGCCAGCTTGATCGGCAGTACCAGCGCCGAGGGTGCGACGAAGGCGATCAGGGCCCCCCAGGGTGGCAGGCGCGCAAACCAGGCCTCCAGCCGGGCGACCGGCGGCCACTTGGCAAAGGCTGCCATGGCAACGCCCAGATAGTGCAGCAATACGTCTTCGAAGAAGACGATCGCCGCAGCCAGCGGCATCAGGAGCAGTTCCAGGGCACGCTTCAAATGGCGCTTCATGCTGCCGCCATCCAATCCACACAAAATGTCATTATGGTGTTTACCATGTTCACCCGCCGCACGTTCGCCCGACTTGTAGGCGCCGCCTCGCTGGCCCCCGCTGCCTCCCTGGCGCAATCCGGAAAGCCCCTGTCGCGTGTCGCCTTCGGCTCGTGCGCGAAGCAGACCCTGCCTCAGCCGATCTGGGAGCCCATCCTCGCCTACCGGCCGGACCTCTTCATCTTCGTCGGCGACAACGTCTATGGCGACTTCCATTCGCCGGATGCAGCCGATCTGAGGCGGGCCTACGAGGAAGCGAAGCACATCGAAGGATACGCGAAGCTGCGCGAGACGGTGCCCCACCTCGCCGTCTGGGACGACCACGATTACGGCGTCAACGACGGTGGCGCGGCGTTCGCCCACAAGGCGCTCGCCAAGGACCTCTTCTTCGATTTCTGGAAGGTGCCGGCGGGAGACGTCCGCCGCACGCGCGGCGGCATCTACGATTCGCGGATCATCGGTCCGGCGGGAAAGCGGGTGCAGGTCATCCTGCTCGACGTACGGTGGTTCCGCTCGCCGCTGAAGATCACCGACAAGCGCGGTGCGCCGGGCAAGCAGCGCTACCTGCCCGACCCCGATCCGGCAAAGACGATGCTGGGCGCCGAGCAATGGGCATGGCTGGCGGCGGAACTGCGCAAACCGGCCGAGCTGCGCCTGATCGTGTCGAGCACGCAGGTCCTGGCCGAAGGCCATGGCTGGGAGCGCTGGGGGAACATGCCGCTGGAGCGGCAGAAGCTCGTCGATACGGTTCGAGAGAGCGGCGCCAAGGGAGTCGTCTTCCTGTCCGGCGACCGTCACATCGGCGCGCTCTACCGCGAGACTCCCGAAGCCCTCTATCCGCTGTACGAGGTCACCTCGAGCGGTCTCAACATGGTCTATTGGGCCGCCAAGGAGCCTGGCCCCAACCGCCTCGGTCCCCTCTTCGCCGCCGCCAACTTCGGGGTGGTCGAGATCGACTGGCCGGCGCGCAAGCTTCTGCTGGCACTGCGCGACGAAAGCGGTGACACGCGGCGTGCGGTCGATGTCGGCTTCGACGCCCTGGGCATCGCCTAAAAACGACAAGGGCCGCCCCTAAGGGCGGCCCCCAATCGACGATCGTCGAAGTCGTTACTGCGGCTGGACGCCGGCCGCCTTGATCGCCGGCACCCACTTGTCGATCGAGGCCTTGAGCTGGGCCCGCAACGCCTCGGGCGTCGCGTCCTTCGGCTCGGGCAGATCGACCGCCTGCTCGATCAGGCGGGCGCGCACCTTCTCGTCGCCGAGGGCGGTAACCAACGCCTTGTTGAGCTTATCGATGGCATCCTTCGGCGTGCCCTTGGCCACGAAGAAGCCGTTCCAGATCGTGACCTCGTAGCCCTTGAGACCCGACTCGTCGATCGTCGGGACGTCGGGCAGCTGCGGCAGGCGCTTCAGCGTGCTGACGCCCAGCGCCTTGATGGTGCCGGCCTTGATCTGCGGCAGCACGTTCACCGCCTGGTCGACCATGTAGTCGAACTGGCCGCTCACCAGGTCGTTCAGCGCCGGGCCGGTTCCCTTGTAGGGAATTTCCAGCACGTCGACCTTCATCATGCTGTTCAGCATCAGGCCGCCGAGGTGCGAGGCGGCGCCGATGCCGGCCATGCCGTACTGCGCCTTTTTCTGATTGGCCTTCACGTAGGCCTCGAACTCTTTGAAGTCCTTGGCCTGCAGTCCCTTCTTGGTGACCAGCACCATCGGGTTCGTGCCGCCGAGCCCGATCGGCTCGAAGTCCTTCTGACTGTCGTAGGGCAGCGTCTTGTAGAGCGCGATGTTCACCGCGAGGGTGCCCATGTGCGCAAACAGGATCGTGTAGCCGTCGGGCGTCGCCTTCGCCGCCTTGTTGACGCCGATCGTGCCGCCGGCGCCGCCGACATTCTCGACGATCATCGTCTGGCCGAGTGCCTCGCCCATGCGGGCGGTCAGCACGCGGGCCAGCGCATCGGTCGGTCCGCCGGCCGCGAACGGCACGATGACCGTGATCGGCTTCGTCGGATAGGCCGTCTGCGCCATCGCGCCCAGGGGTGCGGCCGCCAGGGCGGCGGCGGCAACGGTCGACAACAGGTTGCGTCTCTTCACAGGGTTACCTCCCAAGAATCACTATGATGCGGCTGCTACACCGTCTTCACGAGCTCTGCAATGGCTGCACCGACGGTCTTGGTGTCGCCGTTGCCGCCCAGGTCCTTGGTGCGGGGTCCGCCTTCGACCAGCGAAGCCGCAATGGCCCGCTCGATGGCTTCCGCAGCCTCCGGATAACCCAGGTGCCGGACCATCATGGCGCCCGACCAGATCTGGCCGATCGGATTGGCGATGCCCTTGCCCGCAATGTCGGGGGCCGAACCGTGGACCGGCTCGAACATCGACGGATATTTGCGCTCGGGGTTGATGTTGCCCGACGGCGCCACGCCGATCGAGCCCGTCAACGCCGGGCCGAGGTCGGAGAGAATGTCGCCGAACAGGTTGGAGCCCACCACCACGTCGAACCAGTCCGGGTTGCGCACGAAGTGGGCCGTCAGGATGTCGATGTGATACTGGTCCGCCTTGATGTTCGGGTACTTCTTGCACATCTCGGCAAAGCGCTCGTCCCAGAACGGCATGGTGTGGATGATGCCGTTGGACTTGGTGGCCGAGGTCACGTGCTTCTTCTTCGTCGTGCTGGCGAAGTCGAAGGCGAACTTCAGGATGCGGTCCACGCCCTTGCGGGTGAAGATCGACTGCTGAATGGCCATCTCGTCGTCGGTGCCCTGGAACATGCGGCCGCCGATCGAGCTGTACTCGCCCTCGGTATTCTCGCGCACCACCCAGAAGTCGATCTCGCCGGGCTTGCGATTGGCGAGCGGCGACGGCACGCCTTCGAACAGGCGCACGGGACGAAGATTCACATACTCGTCGAAGTCGCGGCGGATCGGGATCAGCAGGCCCCACAGCGAGACGTGATCGGGCACGCCCGGCCAGCCCACCGCACCGAGAAAGATGCTCTCGAAGGCCTTGAGCTGCTCCATGCCGTCGTCCGGCATCATCTTGCCGGTCTTCACCAGACGATCGCACGACCAGTCGAAATCGGTGAACTCGAGCTCGAAGTTGAAGCGCCGCGCCGCGGCCTCCAGAACCTTTACGCCTTCCGGCACGACTTCCTTACCGATTCCGTCACCCGGAATTAGTGCAATCTTATGCTTAGCCATCTTCAATCCTCCCGAACCGCGCGGACCCTAGCAGCGCGCCTTTGCCATGCAAGCGCGGCATTGCCCCTGCGGAACGCCCGCGCCAATATGAACACTCGTTTACCTCGGAGTGGCCATGACCTTCGACCTCAAGATTACCGGCGGCATCATCGTCGACGGCACCGGCACGCCAGGCTTCACTGGCGATGTCGGCATCAAGGACGGCAAGGTCGTCGCGCTCGGCAAGGCCGATGGCGATGCGACCCAGACCATCGATGCAACAGGCAAGGTCGTCGCGCCAGGCTTCGTCGATGTGCACACGCATTACGACGCCCAGATTCTGTGGGATCGAATGCTCACTATCTCCCCGTGGCACGGCGTCACCACCACGGTGATCGGCAATTGCGGCTTCGGCGTCGCGCCGACCCGGGAAATCCATCGCAAGATGATCATGCAGACCCTCGAAAAGGTCGAGGGCATGAGCCTGGAAGCGCTTGAAGCGGGCCTTGGCACAGCTTGGCCGTTCGAGACATTCCCGCAATATCTCGACACGCTGGAGAAGCGCGGCTCGGCGATCAATGTGGCGGCCCTGTTCGGCCACACGCCGCTGCGCCTCTACGTGATGGGCGAGGAATCGACCGAGCGGGCGGCCACTCCCGACGAGGTCGGGGCGATGAAGAAGCTCGTGCGCGAGGCCATGGAGGCCGGCGCCATCGGCTTCGGCACCTCCGTCTCGGTCAGCCACAACGGCTATGCCGGCAAGCCGGTGCCAAGCCGACAGGCGACGCCCGAAGAGATGGACGCCCTCGTCTCTGTCATGGGCGAGATGAAACGCGGCCTGATGCAGATCACGATCGGCCGCGATTTCTCGACCCGCCACATGGCCGAGGTCAGCCGCAAGTACGGCATCCCGGTCACCTGGACCGCGCTGCTCTCCCACCTCTACGGACCGGGCGGGCATCGCAAGCAGCTCGATCTCGCCGCCGAGCAGCGCAAGTCCGGCGCCCTGGTGATCCCCCAGGTGAGCTGCCGGCCGCTCAACTTCGAGGTCACCTTTGCCGAGCCGTTCATCTTCGATGTGATGCCGTTCATGAATGAGCTGGCGAAAGCCGAAGCGAAGGAGCCCGGCACTCGCCGCCGCGCCTACGCCGATCCGGCGTGGCGCGAGAAGCTGCGCAGCGAAGTCACGCCGCTGTTCCGTAACTGGTGGGACCGCGTCGTCATCGCCTGGTCGCCGTCGCATCGTGAACTCGAGGAACAGCCGCTCGCGGTGGCTGCTGCGAAGCTCGGCAAGGACCCCGTGGACCTCGCGCTCGACATCTCGCTGGCCGACGATCTGCAGACCCGCTTCCGCATGGCCGTCATGAACTTCGACGAGCAGGAAGTGGCCGAGCTGATCACCGATCCCAACACGATCATCGCGCTGTCCGACGCAGGCGCTCATGCGAGCCAGTTGTGCGACGCCTGCTACTCGACCCACCTGCTCGGCCACTGGGTGCGCGAGCGCAAGGTCTTCACCCTCGAGGAGGCAGTGCACAATCTCACGCAGCGCCCGGCAGAGATGTTCGGCATCACCGATCGCGGCGTACTCGCCGAGGGCCGCCCGGCCGATGTCGTGGTCTTCGATCCGAAGACCGTCAATCCCGGCCCGCTCAAGCGCGTGTACGACCTGCCGGCCGGCGCCGACCGTCTCGTCTCCGAAGCGAGCGGCATCGATGCCGTCGTTGTCAACGGCAAGGTCATTCGCCGGAACAACAAGGACACCGTCGCGGCCGACGACAAGCTGCCCGGTCGTCTGCTAAGACACGGCCGAGCCGCCTGAGGCCACGAACAAGACCAGAGGGAGACAGTCATGATTCACGTCATCGCCATCATCACGGCCAAGCCCGGCAAGCGCGACGAAGTCCTCAAGAACTTCAAGGACAACGTCCCGGCGGTTCATGCCGAGAAGGGCTGCATCGAGTACGGCGCGGCCGTCGACATCGAGGGCGGCCCCTTCGCCAAGTTCGGGCCCGACACGTTCGTCGTGATCGAGAAGTGGGAGAGCATGGACCACCTCAAGGCCCACGGCGCGTCCGAGCACATGAAGGCCTATGCGGCCAAGAACAAGGACCTGCTCGCCGATCGCGCCGTCCACGTCCTGCAGAACGCTTGATCACCGTCGCTGAAACGGACGTCGCCGCGTACGAACGCGACGGCGTCGTCTGCCTGCGCGGCGCCTTCGATGCCGTGTGGGTCGGAATCCTGTGCGAGGCCGTCGAGCGCGACCTCCTGAAGCCGGGGCCGCACGCCACCAACTTCGCGGAAGGCAGTTCGTCGGGCAAATTCTTCGGCGACATGTTCATGTGGCGGCGGGACAACGATTTCCGCCTTGCCGCCCTCACCTCGCCGGCCGGCGAAATCGCCGCCGCCCTCATGCAGTCGGAGAAGGTCGACTTCTTCTACGACCAGCTTTTCGTGAAGGAGCCCGGCACGGCGCATCCGACGCCGTGGCACCAGGACCAGCCTTACTGGCCCGTTACCGGCCGGCAGATCACCTCGGTCTGGATCGCCCTCGACGATATCGACCACAGCAACGGCGCGGTCGAATTCATCGCCGGCTCCCATCGCTGGGGAATCAATTACCGGCCGACGCCGTTCCGCAAGGGCCATGAGGCCAAGTTCACGTCGAGCGACCTTGAGCAGATTCCCGACATCGACGCGGACCGGAGCAAGTACGACATCCGCTCCTGGACGATGGAGCCCGGCGACTGTCTCGTTTTCCACGCCATGATCGTGCACGGTGCGCCGGGCAACGATACGCCGGGCGCGCGGCGCCGCGGCCTGTCGCTGCGCTATACCGGCGACGATGCCCGCTACGACCCGCGCCCCGGCACCTTCCAGTTCCCCCACACCCCCGATCTCGCCGCCGGCGCCCCGATGACCTGCGACCTCTTCCCGAGAGTCTGGCCGAGGCGTTAGCGTTTCATGGTTACTCTAGGAAAAGCGTAAAGCACTGGTTCCCTGCTAGTCTCGCCATACTCACGGAGGTGCGGGCGATGCATCGGCTGTCGAATACGCTTCTCGCGCTCCTGCTGACGATGGCATTGACCGCGGTACCGGCAGCCGCTCAGGAACAATATTTCCCTTGGCCGACCAAAGCATGGGCCACCTCCTCGCCGGAGGAGCAGGGCATGAGTTCCGATGCACTCGTCCAGTTGATCGATTTCGGCACTTACAACAACGTGGACAGCTTCCTGATCACTCGCCATGGCAGGATCGTTCTTGAGGTTGCCTACGCACCCTATCGTGTCGAACTGAAGCACCGGGTCTACTCTGTCACCAAGTCCGTCATCAGCACCTTGATCGGCATGGCGCTCGACGAGGGCAAATTGGATAGCGTCGACAGGAAGATCCTGGATTTTTTCCCCGGTCGAGCCATTGCCAACTTGGACGACGCCAAGAGGGCCATCACGATCCGCCAGCTACTCGACATGAGATCGGGTCTCGCCTGGCAGGACAGCCTGGGCGTCTCATTCAACGCCATGGAGCGCAGTCCCGACTGGCAGCAGTTTGTCCTGGACCATCCCATGGAGAATGCGCCCGGCACGACCTTCAGCTACAGCGGCGGCAATACCCATCTTCTATCGGCCGTCCTGAGCAAGGCCACGGGCAAGAGTGCGCACGATTATGCACGGGAAAAGCTGTTTGCTCCCCTCGGAATTGATGACGTGCTGTGGCGCCACGACCCTCAGGGCATTTCGGGCGGCGGCGCCGGCCTCTACCTGCAACCGCGAGACATGGCGAAGCTTGGCTATCTCTACCTGCGTAACGGCCAGTGGGAGGGAAAGCAGATATTACCGCGGTCATGGATAGAAGCGGTACGCAAGGCGGATGGCGTGATTCCCGGCGGCTGGGCGTCGACTCTGCGATACGGCAACCAGTTCTGGATCATGCCGCGCCGCGACGCCTATCTCATGGTCGGCTTTCACCGGCAGCTCGTCATCGTCATGCCCAAGCTCGATATCGTGGTGGTCGCCACCGGCTCATCGCGCTTTTCCAACTCAAGCGGCTCGCCGACGTCGCCAGTCTATCGCTTTGACAGTCTGGTAGATCACGTCGAGGCCGCCGCGAAATCCGAGACCGCGCTGCCCGCAAATCCCCAGGCGATGAACTCTCTTGCCGAACGCCTCCGCGATGCGGCCCGCGAAAAGCCGGCGCAGGCCGGAGGCCAATCAGAGCTGGCAAAAACCGTCTCCGGCCGGATTTACCGACTCGACGGTAACCCACTCGGCGTCAAGTCCCTCAGACTGAAACTCGATACTCCTCAGCCATCCTACGAGTACGAGATCGATGGGAACCGGTTTGTCGTGCCGCCCGGCCGGTACGGCGGGCCGATTGGGTTCGATGGCTACTATCGCGTCGGCGGCCGTATGCCCTACGGAGTCAGCGCCGCCCGAGGCGTCTGGCTTGCCGACGGCAAAAGTCTCGTCGTCGATATACAGACACCTGGCAATGACGATGCCGCCCGGCTCACGCACGTATTCGACGGCAAGGCAGTCGACGTGAGCGTGGAGAGCGCTGGTGGACTCAAGCTGCGGCTACGGGGCCACGCCGACGACTGATCCCTCGGCGCCTCACTGAAAGTGGCGAGGAAGGTGATTCTACTTCGCTCCGAAAGGCTCTAGGCTCCCCGCCCACTCCCGAGGGCAGTTCATGGAAGAGCGTGGCATCGATCAGGTGACGGAGGTCACCAACACATCGTGGTTCGCGCGCCTCGGGCAAGCGATCGTCGGTGTCCTGATCGGCGTCATCTTCGTCGTCGTGTCGATCGGCGTGCTGTTCTGGAACGAAGGCCGCGCCATCCGCACGGCGCAGGGCCTGGCCGAAGGCGCCGGCATCGTGCGCAGCGTCCCGGCCGACCGGGTCGATCCCGCAAACGACGGCCGGCTGGTGCATGTCAGCGGCATGCTCTCGACCGCCGGCCCCGCGTCCGATGCCGACTTCGCGCTGCAGGTGAATGGCGTGCGGCTCGTGCGCCATGTCGAAGTCTATCAATGGAAGGAAGAGACCCACAGCGAGACCCGCACCCGGTTCGGCGGCGGCGAGGAGCGGACCACGACCTATATGTATGTGCGCACCTGGTCGGACAAGCCTATCGACTCCGACCGCTTCAAGGAGCCGCGCGGCCATACCAACCCGGTGATGACCTACCAGTCGCGCGAATCGCTGGCGCCGGGCACGCGGCTCGGCGCCTTCGCCGTTCCCGAGCCGCTGCTGCGCGGCTTCGGCGAGCCCCGACGGCTCGCGGCAACGGATGTGCAGGCCGATGCCCTGCAGATCCGCGTGAACAAGCCGGTCGCCGTGAACGATGGCGTGCTCTATGTCGGCCGCGACCCGTCCCAGCCGGCGATCGGCGACATGCGCATTTCGTTCTCTGAAGTGCCGTTGGAGACGGCCAGCGTGGTCGCCGCCCAGGCCGGGTCAGGCTTCGCACCCTTCCCTACCCATACCGGCACGACGGTCGAGTTGATCGCGGCCGGCGCCGTGCCGGCCAAGGTGATGTTCCAGCATGCCGAGGAGGAGAACGTCACAATGACGTGGATCCTGCGCCTGATCGGCGTGATCTTCATGTTGATCGGATTCAACTTCGTGCTGCGGCCGCTGGCCGTGGCGGGCAGCGTGATCCCGCTGCTGGGCGACGTGATCGGTGCCGGCACCTTCCTCGTGGCGCTGGTCTGCACGGTGGCGATCGCGCCGATCGTGATCGCGTTCGGATGGCTGTGGTATCGGCCGCTGATCGGGATCGGCGTGCTGGCGGTCGGGGCCGCGGCGACCTGGAGCCTGACGCGGCTACTGCGGACGCGGGCCGAAGCGAAGAGGGCCGCGCGTCCGGCGACCTGATCTTCAGTCGGCGCGGATGATGCCCTTCATCACGATGTCGAGCATGCCCGTGCCCAGCAGGTCGCGGTTGGACCATGGGAAGTCGGCCTTCAGGATGAGGGCCGAGGCGACGCCGTGCATGGCCATCCAGCAGAGTTCCGCGCAGGTGTCCGCCGGGTAGTTGAGCTTGAGGCCTGACGCTTCGGCGTCGGCGAGAATTGCCACGAGGCGCTGGAATACGATCGCACCGCCAATGCCCGGCCGCGTCGGATCGTCCGTCGGCATCCTGTGTCCGAGCTTGCGCACCGACTCGGGGATGTTGGAGCCCAGGAACACGAGCTTGTACTCGTCGGGATGGGCCAGCCCGAACTTCAGATAGGCCTCGCCAAAGCGGCGGATGCGCTCGCGCGGGTCGCTGACGGTGCTCTCGATCTCTTTGATGCTCTCGACCAGATACCCGAAGGTCTGATCGCAGAGCGCGAGCATCATCTGTTCCTTGTCGAGGAAATAGAGATAGAGCGCCGGCGCCGACACGCCCACCCGATCGGCGATCCGCCGGATCGTCGTGGCCTCGTAACCCTGCTCCAGGAACAGTTCCTTGGCGGCCTGGAGGATCTCCTCGCGGCGGGTATGTCCCTCGCCGCGCTTCTTCCGGCCGCCCGTCGCCGCTGTCGAAAAAGCGCTCACCGGGTTCTCCTACCCTTGACTATTATATTAACGACGATAACTTATCAACGGTAAGTTAACGACGTTTATTCTTCAGTTCATTGTAGACGTCCGAAGGAAGCCCCGCCATGCGTCTCCCCAACGTTCAGCTTCTCGCCAAGTTTCCCGTGAAGCTCGTTGTTATCGGTGCGACCGGTGTGGTGATGGCAGGCGGCGCCTTCGCAGCCTACTCGTTCACGAGGACTCACGGTGCCGCCGTGGCCAACGCCGAGCCGGTCGTCCGGCCGGCCCGGGTCGCAGAAATCTCCTACAAGACACACGGCCAGACGTTGCTGCTGGCCGGCACGGTCGTGCCCCGCATCGAGAGCACCCTCGGTTTCCGCGTCTCGGGCAAGATCATCCAGCGTTCGGTCGATGTCGGCGCGGTCGTGAAGCCGGGCGATGTCATCGCCGCCCTCGATCCCGCCGATTACCAGCTGGCCGTCGACAATGCGCGCGCCGCCCTCGCCTCGGCCGAAGCCGATTATGTGCGCGCCAAGGCCGACCACGAACGCTACCTCAACCTGCGCGGCAGTATGGCATTCGTCCCGCAGACGCTCGACCAGCGCCAGTCGCTGGCCTCGACGGCCCTCGCCCGCATGGACCAGGCCAAGAGCCAACTCGCCTCGGCCGAGAACAATCTCGCCTACACGGTGCTGCGCGCCGACGCGGCGGGTGTCGTCACCTCCGTCCAGGCCGAGGTGGGACAGGTCATGGCGCAGGGCCAGGGCGTGATCCGGCTCGCCCGCACGGAAGAGCTGGAAATCCTGGTTGGTGTCCCTGAGCACCGGCTGAAGGCCGTGCGCCAGGCAAAGGGCGCGACTTTCGAGCTCTGGTCGGATCCCGGCCGGCACCATGCCGCCAGGCTTCGTGAACTGTCGCCCAGCGCCGATCCGGTCACCCGCACTTATGCTGCGCGCTTCAGTGTCCTCGAGCCGCCGCAGTTCATCGGTCTGGGCATGACGGCGACCCTGGGCTTCGAGCGGCCCGATTCCACGCCAGTCGCCGAAGTCCCGCTCTCCGCCATCTTCCAGCGCGGCACACAGCCCGCCGTCTGGGTGGTCGATCGCGACACCGGGATGGTTGAGCTCCGCCCCGTCACCATCGCGCGCTGGCGCGACGACACGGCGGCGATCCTGTCGGGCGTCAAGGAGGGCGAGCTGATCGCCACCGCCGGCGTGCACAAGCTCGAGACCGGCCAGAAGGTGAAACCGCTCCAGCCGCAGCAGCAGGCGGCGCGCTAGCGGCTCGGCCTTCGGAGGACAGATCCATGACGACGCGCACCAATCTGTCGGCGCTGGCGCTGAAGTACAGCACGCTCACCGTGTTCTTCATGATCGCGTTGACCCTGGCGGGCTTCTACGCCTTCTTCAATCTCGGCCGCGCCGAAGACCCGCCCTTCACCATCAAGCAGATGGTCGTGTCGGCGGCGTGGCCCGGCGCCACCGCCCGCGAGGTCGAGCAGCAGGTCACCGAGAAGATCGAGACCAAGCTGCAGGAACTCCCCTACTTCTACAACGTCCAGAGCTACACCAAGCCCGGCGAGACGGTGATCTACGTCTCGCTGCGGGACGACACGCCGCCGGGCAAGGTCGCAGACCTCTGGTATCAGGTGCGCAAGAAGGTCGGCGACATCCGGGGCTCGCTGCCGCAGGGCGTGGTCGGCCCCTTCTTCAACGACGAGTACGGCGACACCTACAGCATGATCTGGGCCTTCGAGGCCGACGGCTTCTCTCCGGCCGAGGTCAAGGAGATCGCCAAGGCGGTGCGCCAGCGCCTGCTGCGCGTGCCCGACGTCACCAAGGCCGACCTGTTCGGCCTGCAGGACGAGAAGATCTACATCGAGTTCAGCCATACGCGCCTGGCTATGCTGGGCGTCCCCGTTGACCAGATCCTTGATGTCGTGCGCCGGCAGAATGCGATCGTGGCCACCGGCACGGTCGAAACCAAGGGCGAGCGCGTGGCCGTGCGCGTCGACGGCGCCCCGACTTCGGCTGAACAGCTCATGTCGCTGCCTTTCACCGCCAACGGCCAGACGCTCACCTTGGGCGACGTGGCCGAGATCAGCCGCGGCTACCAGGATCCGCGCCAGCTCGCCATGCGCTTCAACGGCAAGGCGGTGATCGGCCTCGGCGTCGTCATGGCACCGGGCGGCAACGTCGAAAAGCTTGGCGCCGCCCTCGACAAGACCATGAAGGAGGTCGAGGCCGGTCTGCCGGTCGGCATCACGGTGCATCGCATTGCCAACCAGCCCGAGGTCGTCACCAAGTCGTTCGAGGAGTTCAGCTCGGCCCTGCTTGAGGCGCTGGCGATCGTGCTGGTGGTGTCCTTCCTCAGCCTCGGCGTCCGCACCGGCGTGATCGTCGCGCTCTCCGTCCCCCTGGTGCTGGCCATCACTTTCGTCGGCATGCTGCTGCTGGGCATCGACTTCCAGCGCATCTCGCTCGGCGCGCTCATCATCGCGCTCGGCCTGCTGGTCGACGACGCGATCATCGCCGTCGAGATGATGATGGTGAGGCTCGAACAGGGCGCCAGCCGCCTGGAGGCCGCGACCTACGCCTACACCTCCACCGCCTTCCCCATGCTGACCGGCACGCTCGTGACGGCCGTGGGATTCGTGCCGGTGGGCTTCGCGCGCTCGGGTGCCGGCGAATACACCAACTCGATCTTCTGGGTGGTGGGCCTGTCGCTGATCATCTCGTGGTTCGTGGCCGTCCTGTTCACGCCGTGGATGGGCTACCACCTGCTGCCGACGCCCAAGGTCCAGCACCACGATCCCTATAACGGCCGCCTCTACACGCTCTTCCGCAAGGTCGTCGTGTGGTGCGTCACCTGGCGCAAGACGACGATCGTGATCACGGCGCTGGCCTTCGTGGGCTCGCTGGCGGCGTTCGGCCTGGTGTCCAAGCAGTTCTTCCCGACGGCCAACCGGCCGGAGCTGATCGTCGACATGAAGCTGGCGCAGGGCGCCTCGTGGGCCGCGACCGACACCGAGATCCGCAAACTCGAAGCCTGGCTCGGCAACAGCCCCGACGTGGCCTCCTATACCGCCTATGTCGGCGCCGGCAGCCCGCGCTTCTACCTGCCGACGGTCCCTGAGCTGTCCAATGCCAATTTCGGCCAGATCATCGTGATGACAAAGGATCTGGTCGCCCGCGAGCGGGTCGTCGCCGCCCTCGACGGCCTGTTCAAGAAGGACTTCGAGGCCGTACGCGCCCGCGTGCAGCGCCTGCAGAACGGCCCGCCCGTCAGCTACCCGGTCATGTTCCGCGTGCTGGGCGACGACCCGCAGCAGGTGCGGCAGGTGGCCGAACGGGTCCGCCAGGTCTTCAAGGCCGATCCCGCGACGCGCGACATCAACTTCGACTGGAACGAACTGGCCAAGACCGTGCGTCTCGAGGTCGACCAGGCGAAGGCGCGCGCGCTGGGCGTCGATTCGCAGGCCCTGGGGAACACGCTGCAGACCCTGCTGACCGGCATCACCGTCACCCAATATCGCGACCGCACCGAGTCGATCGACGTCGTCGCCCGGGCCGTCGCGCCGGAACGGCTGAGCGTCGAGGGGCTGGAGGCGATCAACCTCCGCACCTCCACGGGTGGTGTCGTCTCGCTGGCCCAACTCGCGACGCTCAAGTTCGAGCTCGAGGAGCCGATCCTGTGGCGGCGCAACAAGGACCTGCTGATGACCGTGCGCGCCGGCGTGGCCGACGGCGTGCAGGGCCCCGATGTCGCCGCCCGCATCGACAAGGCGCTGGCGCCAGTGCGCGCCAGCCTGCCGCCCGGCTACCGTATCGAGGTCGGCGGCGACCAGGAGGAATCGGCCAAGAGCCAGGCCTCGATCTTCAAGATGATGCCGTTGATGGCCTTCCTGATGATCCTGTTCCTGATGCTTCAGCTCCAGAGCTTCTCGAAGCTGGCGCTGGTGCTACTGACCGCCCCGCTCGGCCTGATCGGCGTGTCGCTGTTCCTGCTGCTGTTCAATCAGCCGTTCGGCTTCGTCTCCCTGCTGGGCGTCATCGCGCTGGCTGGCATGATCATGCGCAACTCGGTGATCCTGGTGGACCAGATCGACCAGGACATCGCGGCCGGCCACAGCAAGTGGGACGCGGTGATCGACGCCACGGTGCGCCGGGCGCGGCCGATCCTGCTGACCGCCGGGACCGCGATCTTCGCCATGATCCCGTTGTCGCGCAGCGTCTTCTGGGGTCCCATGGCCGTCGCGCTGATGGGCGGTCTGCTGGTCGCGACTGCCCTCACCCTGCTGTTCCTGCCGGCGCTCTATGCCGCCTGGTTCCGGGTGAAGAAGCCGGACGCCGCGGCCGAGGCGCAGCCGGCCCGCCACGCCCCGCCGCCGCTCGCCATCGCGGCGGAGTAGCAGACCGAACTCACCGGCTCCGTCATCTCGACCGGAGCGCGCAGCGCGGAGTGGAGAGATCTTCTCTCCACCAAAAGCCGGAAAATCGTAGAGAGCAGCTCTCTCCGCTTCGCCTCGCTGCGCGGGGCTCCGGTCGAGACGACGGAGTGGACGTACTTTAAGAAATCCGACCCTCGGCGGTCTGGATGTCGGTCGTGCGGGCGGCGCTGGTCGCGACGATGATCTCGATGCCGCGAACGATGTCGTCGACGGACATGGACGGCGCCCCGCCCAGCCGGGCCGCCTGCTCGGGCACATAGGGAATGTGCAGGAAGCCGCCGCGCATCTGCGCCGGATGGCTCGCGATGATGTCCATCAGCGAATAGAGGATGTGGTTGCAGACGAAGGTGCCGGCCGTGTTGGACACGCTGGCCGGCAGACCCGCCTTGCGCATCTCGGCGACACAGGCCTTGACCGGCAGGGTCGCGAAATAGGCGGCGGGGCCCTCCGCGCGCACCGGCACGTCGATCGGCTGGTTCCGATCGTTGTCGGGGATGCGCGCGTCCTGGACGTTGATGCCGATCCGCTCGAGGCTGAGCTCGGTGCGGCCACCGGCCTGGCCGACGCACAGCACGATGTCGGGCTTCGCCTCGTCGATCGCCTCGCGCAGCACACTCGTGGACTTCGCATAGGACGTCGGAAGCACCGCGGTCATCACGCTCACCGTCGCGATCTTCTTCCTCAGCCGGCTCACCGCCAATGACGACGGATTGACCGCGTCGCCGCCGAACGGATCGAAGCCGGTGACCAGAGCCTTCATGTCGTACTCGCTTCAAACGAAAGGGCGCCCGATTAGGGGCGCCCTGACGTTAACCCCAAGAGAGCCGATCGGCTACTTGTTGGCCTTGTCGACCGCACGGCGGGCCATGACACCGACCAGATGGGCGCGATATTCGGCGCTGCCGTGGATGTCGCTGTTCAGACCGTCGGCCGGGACCTTGATGTCCTTGATGGCATCCGACGAGAAGTTCTTCGACAGCGCCTCTTCCATCGCCTTCACCCGGAAGACGCTGGGGCCGGCGCCGGTGACCGCGACCCGCACGCCCGCCGCCGTCTTGGCGACGAACACGCCGACCATCGCGTAGCGCGAAGCCGGGTTCGGGAATTTCATGTAGGCGGCCTTCTCGGCCTTCGGGAAGCTGATGGCGGTGATGATCTCGCCCTCGGCCAGCGCCGTCTCGAACAGGCCCTTGAAGAAGGTGTCTGCCGCATGCTTGCCGGTGTTGGTCGTCACCGTGGCATTGAGCGCGACCACCGCCGCCGGATAGTCGGCCGCCGGATCGTTGTTGGCGACCGAGCCGCCCATCGTGCCGCGGTTGCGGACCTGCGGATCGCCGATATGGCCCGCCAGATCGGCCAGCGCCGGAATGACCTTCTTCACGTCCGCCGACGTGGCAACGTCACCATGCTTGGTCATGCCGCCGATGACGACGCTGTCGCCCTCGATCTTGATGCCAGCGAGTTCCTTGAGCCCTCCGAGATCGACGACGTCGCTCGGCCGCGCCAGGCGCTGCTTCAGCGTCGGGATCAGCGTCATGCCGCCCGACATCGGACGGGCTTCTTCATTGCCCTTGAGCAGGGCGATCGCGTCGGCAACCGACTTCGGACGATGATAGGCAAAATCGTACATCTGGATTTCCTCCGTTTACTCGGCCGCCGCGTGCTGGGCGCCCTGGATCGACTGCCACACGTTGAGTGGCGTGGCGGGCATCTCCACGTGCTTGACGCCGATCGGCGCCAGCGCGTTGTGAACCGCATTCATCACGGCCGCGGGCGCCGCAATGGCCCCCGCCTCGCCGCATCCCTTCACGCCCAGCGGATTGTGCGGGCACGGGGTGACCTTGTAGCCGAGCTTGAACGACGGAAAGTTGTCGGCACGCGGCATCGTGTAGTCCATGAACGAGCCGCTCAGCAGCTGGCCCGTCGCCTTGTCGTAGACCGCGCCCTCGAACAGCGCCTGGCCGACACCCTGGACGATGCCGCCATGGACCTGCCCCTCGACGATCATCGGATTGATGATGTTGCCGAAATCGTCGACCGCGGTATGGGCGATGACCTCGACGATGCCGGTCTCGGGATCGATCTCGACCTCGCAGATCTGTGTGCCCGAGGGATAGACGAAGTTCGCCGGATCGTAGAAGGCGTTCTCGTCCATGCCGGGCTCGATCTCGGCGAGCGGATAGTTGTGCGGCACGTAGGCGGCGAACACCGCCTGGGCCAGCGGCACCGCCTTGTCCGTGCCCGCCACCTTGAAGGTGCCGTCCTCGAACACGACGTCGGCCACGTCGGCTTCCATCAGATGGGCCGCGATCTTCTTGCCCTTGGCGATGATCTTGTCGGTGGCCTTCATGATCGCCGAGCCGCCGACGGCCAGCGACCGGCTGCCGTAGGTGCCCATGCCGAAGGTCGTCGTCGAGGTATCGCCATGGACCACCTCGATCTGGTCCATCGGTACACCCAGCCGGTCGTGGACGAGCTGCGCGAAGGTGGTCTCATGCCCCTGCCCGTGGCTGTGCGAGCCGGTGATGACCTGCACGTTGCCCGTCGGGTTGAACTTGATCTGCGCCGATTCCCACTGGCCCACGCCGCCGCCCAGCTGGCCGATCACCTGCGAGGGCGCGAGGCCGCAGGCCTCGATGTACGACGAGAAGCCGATGCCGCGTAGCTTGCCGCGCGCCTTGGCCTCGGCCCGGCGGGCCTCGAAACCCGGATAGTCGGCGATCTTCATCGCCTCGTCGATGATCGGCGGGTAGTTGCCCGAATCGTACTGCAGCGCCACCGGCGTCTGATACGGGAACGCCGTCGACGGGATGAAGTTCTTCCGGCGCAGCTCCGCCGGATCCATCTTCAGCTCGGCCGCTGCCTTGCTGACGATCGATTCGATGACGAAGGTCGCCTCGGGACGACCCGCGCCGCGATAGGCATCGACCGGCGCGGTGTGCGTCACTGCCGCCTTCACGTTGGCGTAGATGACCGGCGTCGTGTACTGGCCGGCCAGCAGGGTCGCGTAGAGATAGGTCGGGACCGCCGTCGAGAAGGTCGAGAGATAGGCGCCCATGTTGGCGATCGTCTCGACCTTGAGGGCCAGGAACTTGCCCTCCTTGTCGAGCGCCAGTTCGGCATGGGTGACGTGGTCGCGGCCGTGGCAGTCGGTCTGGAACGATTCGCTGCGCTCGGCCGTCCACTTGATCGGCCGGCCGACCCGCGAGGCCGCCCAGCAGACCATCGTCTCGTCGGCATAGCAGAAGATCTTGCTGCCGAAGCCGCCGCCGACGTCGGGCGCGATGACCCGCAGCTTGTGCTCGGGAATGCCCAGCACGAAGGCCGACAGGATCAGCCGCAGCACGTGCGGGTTCTGGGAGGTCGACCAGAGCGTGTAGTTGCCCGTGCCCTTGTCGTACTCGGCCGCCGCGGCGCGCGGCTCCATGGCGTTCGGGATCAGGCGATTGTTGACGATGTCCATTTTGGTGACGTGCGCCGCCTTGGCAAACGCCGCCTCGACATCGGCCTTTACGCCGATCTCCCAATCGTAAATCAGGTTGCCCGGCGCCTCGGGATGGACCAGCGGCGCATCCTTGTCGAAGGCCTTGGCCAGATCGATGGTGGCCGGCAGGACCTCGTAGTCGACCTTGATCGCCTCGGCCGCATCCTTGGCCTCGTCATGACTGTTGGCCACGACCATGGCGACGGTGTCGCCGACATAGCGGACGGTATCGACCGCCATCACCGGATGCGGCGGCGCCTTGTGCGGCTCGCCGTGCTTGTCCTTCACCACCCAGCCACAGATCAAGCCGCCCACCTTGGCGTCGACAAGATCCTTGCCGGTGAAGATGTTGACGACGCCTGGACTCTTCTCCGCTGCCGAAATGTCGATGCTCTTGATCTTCGCATGGGCATGCGGCGAACGCAGGAAATACGCGTAGGTCGCCCGGGCGAGGGGCAGATCGTCGACATAGCGACCGGTCCCGGTCAGGAAGCGCTTGTCTTCCGTACGCAGGACGCGGGCACCGATTCCGGTGGCGGAGGTCATGGGACTACACTCCTGCAGACTTCATGGCCGGGGCCGCGGCCAGGATCGCCTTCACGATGTTGTGGTAGCCGGTGCAGCGGCAGAGATTGCCTTCGAGCTCACGCCGCACCGTGGCCTCGTCGAGCTCGTAGTTGTGGCGCTTCACCATGTCGATGGCGCTCATCACCATGCCGGGGGTGCAGAAGCCGCACTGCAAGGCATGGTTGTCACGGAACGCCTCCTGCATCGGATGCAGCTTGTCGGCGCTCGGCGCGAGGCCCTCGATCGTCATCACCTGCGCGCCCTCGGCCTGGACCGCGAGCATGGTGCAGGACTTCACCGACTGGCCGTCGACATGCACGACGCAGGCGCCGCACTGGCTGGTGTCGCAACCGACATGGGTGCCGGTCATGCCGAGATGTTCACGCAGGAACTGAACCAGCAGCGTGCGCGCCTCGACCTTGCCCGAGACGGACTTGCCGTTGACGGTCATGGCGACGGATATGGTCATACTCAATCTCCCCTCACATATTGGTTTGCGCGGCCGCAACTACACACGGCCGCCGGGCGTTGGCCGGGACTCTGACAAGCCCTCCGCATTGCGGTCAAGGGAATTGCTGGCGTGAACCGCCAGCTGCTAACGACTCGCAAGGAAGACGAGGATCAGCACCACGGCACCGACGCCGATGACGGTCCAGTGACGATAGCCACGCTGCGCTGCAGCAGACGGCACGGGTGGTGGCGGCTCTCCCGCCGGATCGAGCGACGCCATCGTTACGAAGCGGCGGCGACCGGCGGCGGCGCGCCGACACTCTCGGCGAACTTGCCGAAGAACTGATCGGCGAGCTTCTTGGCCGTCCCGGTGATGAGGCGCGCGCCGACCTGGGCGATCTTGCCGCCGACCTGGGCATCTACCTCGTACTTCAGGATCGTGTCGCCGCCATCCTCGGTGAGGGCGACGACCGCGCCGCCCTTGGCGAAGCCTGCGACGCCGCCCTGCCCTTCGCCGGAAATCCGGTAGCCGTTCGGCGGATCGATGTCCGAGAGCGTGACCTTGCCCGAGAAGGCGGCGCTCACCGGTCCGATGCGCAGGCGGACCTTCGCCGTCATCTCCGTGGGAGACAGCATCTCCAGCGATTCACAGCCCGGAATGCAGGCCTGCAGCACGGCCTGGTCGTTCAGCGCCGCGAAGACCTTCTCCCGCGACGCCGCAATCCTGTATTCGCCCTTGATTTCCATATCGTAACTCCCGGCTCAGCGCCTACCACTTGTTCGTATAGGAGTCCGGCGGCAATTCTGCCAGCGGCTCGCGCACCGAGACATAGATGGTGGCGATATAGGGAACGGCCATCAGCAGCGCCATGAAGGCGAACCAGTTGGCCTGGGTGTTCCAGAGCAACGTGCGGATGACCCAGCGGCCGCCATCGGCGGAAGCGAAACCGCCGGCGCTGCCATCGTGCAGCTTGATCGCCCCTTCGGTGACGACCATCACGATCGCCCAGAACACCAGCAGCGAGGCCAGCACGATCTCGGGCATGACCGGGCCGAAGCGGCTCATCCGCCGGTCCATGCGCACGACGCCGCGGCTGCCGTCGTAACCCAGCAGGCGGCCGAACGAGAGCGCCTTGGCGATGCGATGGTCGCGGGCCACCGGATCGGTGCGCAGAATGGTGGTGGTCTTCCACAGCATCAGCACGATGCTCGGGATGACGAAGCTCCACATCGGGAAGTCGCGGTACCGCCCGTCGATGGCGATCTGGCGGAACCAGTCGCCGATCCGGATCACCCCGTCGTACCAGTCGATGCTGATCACGATCAGGTAGAAGATGCAGAGGATCGTCAGCACGAGATAGAGCATCTGCGCCAGCAGGTCGGCTCGCTGCGCGATGCGGTAGCGCGGCAGTTCGCGCCAGGCCCGCCAGGATTCACGGACGCGCGCGCCGTAGAGTGACGGATCGGCCATCTGGCCGGTCAGGCTGTCGGCGATGCCACGCAGCAGCGCGTAGCTGAACAGGGCCAGCAGAACCGCCCAGAAGGCGATACCGAGGGTTTTCTCGAAGTAGAAATTGCGGGTCACGTCGACCCAGGTCGCCTGCACGTAGCAGGTCGCCACCAGTTGGGCGAAGAAAGCGAAGAGGCAGATGCCCTTCCAGTTGCCGGCCTTACGGCGGCTGGCATAGGCGAGCAGCAGCAGGGCGCCGCCGATCGTCGAGATGGCGAACAGGATCTGCCAGTGCGGCTCCGCCCTCACCGGCTTGCCGAGTTCGAACTTGTCGTGGCGCTGGGCGTCCAGCAGGCCCCATTCAGCGCCCACGGTGCCCTCCTGGCGGGCCTTCCAGTACTGGTCGAACGCCTCGATGACGTTGTAGTCGAAGCCCTCGCGCTCGGCCGCGCCGCGGAAGATCGAGAAGTACTTCACCTGCTCGACCCGGCCGGGCCGGGCGTCGGAGCGCATGCGGCCGTCGCTCGGCCAGCCGGTCTCGCCGATCACGATCTTCTTGCCGGGAAAACGCGCCTGGACCTTCTTGTAGATGTCCACGAGATGCTTCTCGATCGACAGCTTGCCGTCGGCCTCGGTGCGGTCCAGCCCGATCGGCTCGTCCTCCCAGTAAGGCAGGATGTGGATCGTGATGAAATCGACCTCGTCGGCCAGCGACGGGTTGCGCAGCCAGAACTCCCAGACGTCGGCATAGGTCACCGGCTGGGTCACCCGCTGCTTCACCTGCCGGATGTAGCGGCGCAGTTCGTTGGCCGTGAGGTCCTTGCGCAGCAGCACCTCGTTGCCGACGATCACCCGCTCGACCGTGTCCTTGTACTTGTTGGCATGGTCGATCAGCAGGTTGATCTGCTCGAGATTTTCCTTCTCGTTGCTGTTCAGCCAGGCGCCATGCCAGACCTTGAGCCCGTACTTGCCGGCCCGCTGTGGCACAGTCTCGAGGTTTTCGCCCGAGGAATAGGTACGCACCGCCCCGACCTTGCCCTGGAGGCGCTTGAGATCGGCCTCGATCTGGTCCGGTGTGGGAAAGGTTCGGGTGAGCGGGCTCTGGCCCGGGCGGTAGGGAGCGAAGGAAACGCTCTGGAGAGGCGCGGCGCTCCAGCCGGCGATATCGACCGGCCGGTTCGGAACCCACCACCACAGGAAATTCAGAGCCGCCACGACCACGAAAGCCAGCAGCGCCACGAGTGCACGCATGGGGAGGCTTGTAGCAGGATCGCTGAGCGGACGTATGGCTTTTCGAGGGCTTGTCCCCAAGAGCTACAGCGGCCCGCGTTGCAGCCCGGCGATGGCCTGCCGCACGACCTGGTGGCCGCGAAACAGCACGGCCTCCTTCCAGTCGTCGGTCTCCGGATAGAACTGGCGGCGCATCGCCTTGCGCACCGGCTCGGCTTCCTTGCCCAGCGGATCGCCGTATTTGTGCAGCCAGTGGTCGGCGCGGAAGGCCTTCTGGCCGCTCTCACGGTCGAAGGTGCCGTATTCGAGGGTGCACATGGTCAGCCTGGTCTGCGGCTCCTGCAGTACGCGATTCAGCCCGTAGTGGCCCAGCCCGTCGCGCGCCTGCGAGGCCGTCTGTCCCCGTTTCGATTCCGTGACCGACTCACCCCAGAAATTGCGCACCCGGCGCGATCCACCGGTGCCGATGTCGTAATGCGTGATCGGCTCGCCATAGCCGTAGGGCCCGAGGCCGGTATGGAAGTCGACCACGGCCACGTCCTCGCGGCCCTTGAGATAGCGCTCGACGATGGCGTGCAGCGTGCGGTTCGACCAGGCCGGTCCGCCACCGCCGAAGAACATGCCATCGGCGTGGCTGTACTGGCCGCCCGAGACGGCACGGAAGAACTCGACGTCGCCGACCTTCCGGCGAAAGGCCGCCAGCCTGGCATCGGCCGCCGCCCGCCCCGCGTCGCTGAAATCCGCCGGCACCAGATCGTCGGCGATCTCGAGATAGCCCTCGTTCACCGGATAGGGCTTGGAGTGATCGACATAGTTGCGGTTGAGGTCGTTACCCTCCTCCGTCACGCGCCGCGTCCAGGCGAAGCCGTAGGGATTGATCGCGTGCACGAACAGCGCCGCGGTGCCCTTCGGCAGCCCCGAGGCACCGACACCGGCCAGCCAGTCGACCTGGAAGCCCGAGCCGCAATAGCCCTCGACGCCGTGGGTGGACGAGATCGTGACCATCACCTTCGACGCATCCGTCGGCCCGACCCAGGCAACATCCGTCGACAGGGACTCACCCTTCGGGCCCTTGGTCGGGTTGTCGTAGCGAAAGGTCTGGGCGTCGGTGAGCCGGGCGGCGGCCAGGAACTTTTCGCGCGCCTCACTGTAGTCGGCGGCGAAGGAGGCAATGTTGTTCATGGTCGACGATACCTCGTTCAAAGCATCAGGCATTTCAAAAGACGCCGTCGGACTCCTCCCTGTTGTTTGGGACGGAGACATGGCGAACACATAACAAATTAGCCTGGTTTATGGGTGGAAATCGATGGGCTTGAGCATGACGTTGCGGAACACCAGCTGCTTGTCATGTTCGTCTCCGGTCAACGGCCCATCGCGGCCTGAAGCGCGTTCGTGCCGTCGTGCCATCGACACGGCCGGGCTTGTGGATGCTGACGGCCATTGCCCGGCTCACCTGCATCGCTTCTATTCATGCCGTTGCTAGCCAAACTCTTCCCAACGTCAGATCTTGGCGAAAGCCGGCTTCTCGACACCGGTCATGGTGTCGTAGGCCTTGAGGATCGTCTCCTCTGGCGTCCGCGTGACACCGCTGTCGTGGTAGATCGCCTTCAGCCACATCGCCATCTTCGTATGATAGCCGTTCATGATGAAGCTTTCCGACATGACCTTGCGCAGCATTTCTTCGCCCTTGGCGACATAGGCCGCGTCGGGCTTGCCACCGGCGGCGAGATGACGGCAAGCCCACTGCCCATACATCAGTTCCGCCCGCACGATGGCTGGTGCCGACGACGGCTTGGTGGTGAGTCCGGCCTCCTGACAGAGCTTCAGGCCGACGTCATAGCGTCGCGCCGCGAGGTTGAGCGGCAGGGCGAGTTCGAGCCCCTCCCGCATCAGCAGCTTAGTCCCGTTGGGCTCGAAGCGGTCGAACTGGTCCCATTGTCTCCAGTCGGCCTCGCTTGCGCGGCCAAACTCGGCCACCGCTGGATCGCCATCGATCAGCCACTTGCACAGGCCCAGCGTCTGCCACCACTGATAGGCGTCAAAGGCTTCGTCGGTATCCTTGCCTTCTGGCCACGCCGGTTGTGACTCCATCCAGCCCGCGAGCGCCCGCGCTAGCGGCAACACCTGCTCGCGCAAGCCCAGGAGATGGGCGTGGACCAGGTTTCCCAGTTTAGTAGCCATGTAGTGCGAGCGATTAAATGGCCCGGTCTTTTCCGGCTCGAACTTAGTTGCAATCGCCAGAAGAAAATCCAGGTAGAACTGGCGATCGCTTTCGGGCTCGAAAATTCTCGGCATCACGGCCTCCCTTACGGATAGACGACAGCGCGTTCGTCACCTGCGATTCGTTCAACCACACCGTTGCGTGCACTTCCAATCCCCACCGTGACAATGGCACGTTCCTACTGGCCAAATTCTCCAATGCTCTGGCGCCAGCTTCAGGTGACAAGCGTCCACTCTTCATCGCCGCATTAACGGTGTCTTCAGCGTGTTGCAGGGCGCCACCCAGAGACCGCCGTGTCTGATGCGCCCGGCCGCCCGGACCTATCGACGTATCAGAGCCGCGCCATTTGGAATCCCAGAAGTGAATCTCGCCGTTACGATCGACCGAGATCACGTCCGGCCCTCGCTGGCCTGCCTTCCTGCCGAAGTCGATCACGGTGTGATGCGGGAAATGCCGCGCGATGTCGTTGGCCAGCCCGTACTCTCCGCGCAATCCCTTCCGATGGTTCTCGTTGTCGGGCAAGTAATCGCGCCCTGCCGCCGGTTCACCGACGCGGGGATCGAGTTTGATCTCGACTGCCGTGTCGATGCCGTTAGGACCGACATACTCGTCCCTTTTGGCCAATTGTGCTCTCTCATCCAGCCAGGCACTGGGAGATTGAGCCGATGGCTTCTGTTCAGCAGCGGCTGCCGCTCCAGCCGTATCGGGTACGGGCTGCGTGCCCGATGGCTGGGGTGAAGGCCAAAACCAACTCCGGTAATTCTCGATTGCCTGTGGCAGTCCAGGCATCACCGGCGGCCGGTTGTGCCCGATGCCTGGTGCGGGCTGTTGGCCTGGCGCCGCAGATGGGCGGGGCGGTGGGGGAACGCGACCGCCTCCGCCACCGCGAGCGCCGCCACCTCCGGCTTGCGCGAGAATGATGTGCTGCGGATCGAAGGATTCGCCTACCTCCCTGCTGCCGCCGTCGTTATAGACAATCCGGGGTTCCCCTCCATCGAGCGCGTTCTCCGCTTCGACCTCTTTTGGGCTGCGCTTCGACGGGGTCACCGCCCGAGACGCGGCCGATATTTGGATCGTCTTCCGCGCGCGTCAGCACGTCGCCGACCAAGCCGCGAATGTCCGCCATAGTTGCTGGCTTGCCCTCGACGGATTCGAAGGCGCCCAAGCGCGTATCGAGTTGCTGCCGTGCGGTCCGGGCCTCCTCGCCGTCGGGGTCGACGTTGGCGGTGCGCAGTCCCTCTTCCAGGAACAGGCGGCCGAGACGGTGTCGCTCGAAGGCCGGATCGGGTTTGCCTTCGGCGAGAGTCTTCTGGAGTTTGGTCAGGCGGTTGTAGTCGCCGTCACCGAGAGATAGCCGGTAATGCGTGAGGTCGAGGCCGGTGAAGCTTTGGGGCTCGGTCACGGCCTGGTTGTCGAGCCTGTAGTAGAGGTGGGGGTCCGTGACGACGCGGCCGCCGTTCATGGCCGTCCGGCCGAGCGCCTCCGTCTGTTCCGGGCTCAACCCGTCGCGCATCGCTGTCGGCATCGCCATCAGCGGCGCCGCGGGATTCTCTACCAGCCAGTCGAGCGCGCTCGTGGCCGCGCGCCCCCGCGCCGCCTGCCACGCCCGGTCGGCACGCGCCTGTTCGATCTGCGCCATCCGGGTCACCTGCGCCCGCACCTCGGGCGAGGCGTCCGGCGGAGTCAGTTGGGCGGCGCGCGCCTGATAGTCGTCGAGGTCGGGGCGACGCGTCGGATCGTCCGGCGTGTCGGCCAGGCCGCCGACGATCTCCGTCACGCGCCGCTCCTCGCGTGCCCGCTCGATCCTGCGCTCGACCGCGGCCTGCCGCTCCGGCTGGATCACATCGCGTGCGTGGTCGTAGAGCTTCGCCGCGCGCTCGGGATCCTGGCCGATCGCCGCCTCGACCGCGCCGGCATAGAGATCGCTCAGGCCGGTGCGCACCGCCGTATCGGTCCGGCTCGCATCCCAGCCCTTTCGTCCGCCCTGGTAGCGCAGTTCGCCCACCGCGGTGCGGCCCAGCGTGCGCAGATGAGCCAGGTCTTGCCAGGACAGCGACGCGTCACGCGCCAAGTCGGCGAGGCGCTCGGCCACGATGCGGTCGTCCAGGACCGACGCAGCCTGCTCCGCGATCCGCCCGAGGTCGCCGCCGGCGCTGTCGAGACGCCGGTCGATCACCGGTTCGAGCAGGGCCTTCTGGCGGGGCCCGTCGGCCTAGAGGTCTAGTGGGTTGTCATCCTGAAGGTCGTGTGTGCCCGGTCAATTCCGCGCCATCTCCAGTCGTAGCGTGCGATCTGGAGAGATCCGCCCACCGCGATCCTTCCAGTTAGGTGGACCGAGCATACTTCAGCGGTGGCGAGAAGGCGGCGAAGCCACTTCCTACACTCTTCCTTACGTCAGATCTTGGCGAGAGCCGGCTTCTCGACCCCGGTCATCGTGTCGTAGCACTTGAGGATGGTTTCCTCCGGCGCCCACGTGACGCCACTGTCGTGGTAGATCGCTCCGGCACAACGCCATCTCGGTGTAGGAACCACTTCGAAGAGGTCCCGACGGTTATCAGAGCGTCATCAAAGTCAGTAGACGGAGCCAACTCACTCCAGCCAGATCGGTCGTATGTCAGGCTTTTCGAAGTCCTCTAGCGGCATGAACTTATGTTGGTGAGACTTGGGTCCTTCCCATGCCATGAGACGCAAAGGGCGGAAGTAGCCAATGTTTTCTTTGTCATCACGAGCGTAGTCGATCGCTTTGTCGAGCGACTTGAAAATCTTTTGACACGCATCAGCCGCCGTCTTCGCCGACCGATCGATGCCTTCCGTCCGATCACCCAGCTTAAACTCGTCCCAGAAGTCTTCAGTTATTTGAATCTTCTGAAGTAGCCGCCGACATTCCGCCAATTGGTCGACAAGTGCATCATACTGCTCGCCGGGCACGGTGCGCCTGTAAAGACGGTCAGTGACGAGATCGAGTGTACCGCTGATCGACTCCGATTTGTGACGTTCGATTAGAGCAAAGAATGCAGCGACTTCCGCCGGGGTGCCCATATGCTGGCGAATCATGCCCGCGGAGATTCCAACATCACTCATCGGCTAATCCTTCCGTATAAATTCGATATGTTCGCGCCTGAGAAGGCCATTCGACCGCTGGACAATTCGCCTGGCTATGTCATTCAATTGTTCCGTAGATACCTGCTGACCCCGAACGTCGATCGCAATCTGCTGCTGCATGCTCGGCGGCAGGTGTTGCGCCCGCTCCAATACCTGTCGAGTGACGTCGCTCACCAATCCGTGCTTGTTGGTATTGATATTATAATTCTTCACCTCGAACGATGCACGGCGCTTATCCGCTGACACGCCGTCGGGACGGACCGAACCAGCCGTCCCCCAACTTACCTCCTTGCCGTTCTTGAAAGAGACTTGCGGAACAAAGTCCGGCCGTCCTGTTCCATAATCGAGCTCGCTCTGCCGCGAACTAGGACGCGGCTCTGGCAAGAATGGCGGCACCGGAGGTCCGGACTGCGGTGGCTTGTCTCCCTCGACCCGCTCCGGCGGGCCGTTGTCGTCCGGGCCCGGGTCCTTGCCGGGCGGACGGGCCATTTCACTACCGCCCAGAACGCCGGCCGTGCTCTGGCGAGCGATCGTGTCGTCTATCGCTTTTCCGACAATCACGGCCCCTATCGCGGCCGCCACGAGGTCCAGCAGGATGGGAATGGCCAAGGCGGGCGCAACGACGTTCTGAATCGTTGGCACGGGACCATCCCTATCCCAGATGTCGGTCTGCGGCGGTCCGTTTGCCGGCTCGACGGTGCGAGTCACGCGCTCACCGTCGAAAGTCGTGGTGATCGCGCCCAGCGTCTTGCCCTCGGGGGCGCGTATGGTATCGACCTGCGACCAGTGGCCCTCGGCGGGATAGGACCACCGGCTTTCCACACGATGGCCATCGGTGAAGGTGGCGTCGGTCGAGACGATGCGGTCCTGCTCGTCGTACGCTTCCGTAACCTCGGCCTTGCCCCGCTCGGTATCGACGCCGAGGCGCGTGACCCGCATTGTGCCGTCGTCGAACCGCGTGACGTCGGGCGCAGGGGGTGTCGTAGATGCCACTTCGATCGCCTTGGAGCCTGTCGATTTTTCGACTACCCCTGCGTCGCTGGGTGAGGTTGTCGATCCGGCAATAACCGGCACCCCATCGAACACGCCCTTCGGCACACGCTGCGGTGGCGGCGCTTCGACGGGCTCGCCGCCCGACGTCCGGACGGTATTGGGATCGCCCTCCCCGCGCGGCAGCACGTCACCGACGAGGCCACGAATGTCCGCCATCGTCGGCGGCTTGCCCTCGACAGATTCGAAGGCGCCTAGCAGCGTGTCGAGCTGTTGGCGCGCGACCCGCGCTTCTGTCCCGTCGGGATCGGCGTTGGCAGCGCGCAGTCCCCCTCCCAGGAACAGGCGGCCGAGACGGTGGCGCTCGAAGGCGGGATCGGATTTGCCTTCGGCGAGAGCCTGCTGGAGTTTGGTCAGTCGATTGTAGTCGCTGTCGCCAAGCGACAGCAGGTATTGCGTGAGGTCGACGCCGGTGAAGCTTTCCGGCTCATTTACGGCCTGGTCGTCGAGCCTGTCGTAGAGGTCGCGGTCCGTGACGACGCGGCCGCCGTTCATGGCCGTCCGGTCGAACGCCTCCGTCTGCTCCGGGCTCAACCCGTCGCGCAGGTCCGCCGGCATCGCCATCAGCGACGCCCCGGGATTGGCGTCGAGCCAATCGAGCGCGCTCGTGGCCGCGTGTCCCCGCGCCGCCTGCCAGGCCCGGTCGGCGCGCGCCTGTTCGATCTGCGCAATCCGGGTCACCTGCGCCCGTACCTCGGGCGAGGCGTCCGGGGGCGTCAGTTCGGCGGCCCGCGCCTGGTAGTCTTCGAGGTCGGGACGCCGCGTCGGGTCGTCCGGCGTGTCGGCCAGACCGCTGACGATCTCCGTCACGCGACGCTCCTCGCGCGCCCGTTCGATCCTGCGCTCGACCGCGGCCTGCCCTTGGCAGCGCCTGCTGCGGACCCATGGCCGCGCAACGAGCTTGGGGACGACAGCACGCTCGGGCTTCAGGCCGACGAGATGTTCGCGCGGCAGCTCGACACTGGGTTCGCGGGCGAAGTGCGTGGCCTGGTGACCGATCCGGCGACCGGTCTCGCGGGCAAGGACCCGGAGGAGGCGCTGGCCGGGATCGCCGAGACCACCCGGCTTCTGGGCGCGCTGAAGGACCGCTATCTGGCGCAGGCGATCGGGCCCCGCCAGAAGGCCATGCTCGAACCGGTGATCGACCGGCGTCTCGACCGCGCCGGCGGCGACCTCGGGCGGATCGCGGAGCAGGCGACGTCGGTGCTGGATGACCGCAGCGTGGCCGAGCGCCTCGCCGACTTGGCGCGTGACGCGGCGCTGTCCTGGCAGGACCCGGCCCATCTGCGCACGCTGGGCCGCACCGCGGTGGGCGAGCTGCGCTACCAGGGCGAACGGAAGGGCTGGGATGCGAGCCGCACCGACACCGCGGTGCGCACGGGCCTGAGCGATCTCTATGCCGGCGCGGTCGAGGCCGCGCTGGCTCAGGATCCCGAGCGCGCGGCGAAGCTCTACGACCACGCGCGCGACGTGATCCAGCCGGAGCGGCAGCCCTTCTGTCTCGATGCTTGCCATGTTCGTCTCCGTTCGACGGCCCATCGGGGCCTGGAGGGCGCTGTCGCCGTGGCGTGCCGCATCGAAGAGGAAAGCGGCTCCGAGGCCCGGACAGCCCCGGTCAGCGTCTGCTCGTTGGTGCTGGTGATTTCGGCGCGCTGGCCACGGTCGATGCGACGGTGGGCAGTTACGCCACGAGGTCAGTCTTCCGGGCGATCGGTGCTCAATGGCCGCGACGAGGCACGCGGCAACAGCGGCGACGAGGCCGAGGGATCGGCAGTGTCATCGCCAGGGGCGTCAAATGTTCTCAAAGACATCTCTCCTGTGAGAAGCGAGCCCTTGAGTTACTGATGAGCCGGACTTTGAACCTGCAAGCGCCAATTCCGATGCGAACTGCCGACCGGACTCGATACTGCTATCGGCTATGTATTTCGTATCAGCGGCTGAAATTCCCGAGGCTCTTATGTCTGGGATTCGCCATCGCCGCTTTGCGTGACGTGCGGAAGCGGCTGAGGCCTGCGGGATGGAGCGTGGACGCAGCATGGCTGGGGCGCCGCTACAATCACGACGGCGTCGGAGGGTTGAGCGATGCTAGGCGCAGCGGTCGTCCGCTGGCTCTTTCGGCGGATCAATTGGAGGAAGTGGAGGAGTTGAAGGCGCCGGTCATTGCGGGCCCCGACTCGGCCCTCCATGGCGTAAGCGGATGGCGCTGCCTCGATGAGTGCACGGTCGGCAGGATGCTGCAGCGGATGGGCCTGATGTGACTGCAACCGCGCGCCCATAACCCTAGGAAGGCTGGCACCGTGCAGCAGGCTATTGGGAAAGTTTCGCCGTCCTCGTAGCCGTGTGTTTGCTTACTATTGCTGGTCGCGATGCCGCTCAGCTCACCTGTCGTGGTGGCGCCGCGAGTTCGTGATGCCTATTGCGACGGCTCACGAGATGCCCGGGCTTACTCGAACGGCAGAAGTGTCCAGCGCGCCGGCCTCAAATTCTTCTGGCCTGCGTCTCAGGTGCGCAAGGTGAGGCCGCCATCCACCACCAGTTCGTGACCGGTGATGAAGTCGGCGTCGTCGGAGGCCAGCAACAGCGCGCCGCGCGCGATGTCGATCGGCTGGCCCAGCCGGCGCAGCGCCGCCTTCTTCTCCCAGACTTCGCGGATTTCCGGCTTGTCGAAGTTGGTCTGCGTCATGCCGCTGTAGATCGCGCCCGGGCAGACATAGTTGGCCGTGATGTTGAACTTGCCGAGTTCGAGCGCCAGCGTGCGCGTGAGCCCGCCAACGCCCGCTTTGGAGGCGCAATAGGCCGCCAGGCCGTAGTCGGTGTCGAAGGCCATGACCGAGGCGGTGTTGACGATGCGCGCGCGCCCCTTCTCCCGGGCGCGCTCCTTCAGCGCCGGGATGGCCTCCCGGCACAGGCGGAACATGCCGCGCACGTTCACGGCATTGACCCTGTCCCACATCTCGTCGGTCATTTCCTCGACGAAGGCGCGGCCGCTGACGCCGGCATTGTTGAACAGGATGTCGAGCGCACCGAACCGGTCGAGGGCTGCGGCGACGATCCTCTTCGGCGCATCGTCGCCGGTGATGTCGGCCGCGAAGGCCTCGATCACCGAGTTGCCGGCATGCGCCGTCTCGATCGCCGAGTCGGGCCGGTCGACCGCCAGCACCTGAGCGCCCTCCTCCGCAAAGAGCTGCGCAGAGGCCGCCCCGATGCCCGAGGCGGCGCCCGTCACGATGGCGATCTTGCCGGTCAGTCTGCCCATGCGAGCCTCCATGTTGTCAGGCGACCTCGATGATGACCTTGCCGGTCGCCTTGCGCGACAGCAGGGCGTTCATGGCGTCGGCCGCCTTCTCCAGCGGGAAGCGCATGGAGATGTGCGGCTTCAGCTTGCCCTCGCCGTACCAGGCCAGCATCTCGTCGAAGTTCTTGCGCGCCTCGGCCGGCTCGCGGCCGCGCCAGGCGCCGTAGAACACGCCGCGCACGTCGCAGCTCTTCAGCAGCGCGAGATTGGCCGGCAGCGACGGGATGCGACCCGCCGCGAAGCCCACCACCAGAAGGCGGCCGTACCAGGCGATGCAGCGGATCGATTCGTCGAAGGCGTCGCCGCCGACCGCGTCGTAGATGATGTCCGCGCCCGCGCCGCCGGTCAGTTCCTTGACCTTGTCGCGCATCTTCTCCTTGGCGTAGTTCACGAACATCGTGGCGCCGTACTTCTTGCAGACTTCCATCTTCTCGTCGGAACCGACGGCCGCGATGACCTTGAGGCCCATCAGCGCGCCCAGCTCGACCGCGGTGAGGCCGACGCCGCCCGAGGCGCCGGTCACCAGCAGGGTCTCGCCCGGCTTGTAGCTGCTGCGCTGCTTCAGCGCGTAGTACGAGGTGCCGTAGGTCATGGTGAACGCCGCACCATCCTCGTAGCTCATGTTCTTCGGCATCGGCAGGAGCTGGATCTCGTCGACCACGGCTTCGCTGGCATAGCCACCGCTGCCGATCATGCCGATCACCCGGTCGCCGACCTTGTAGCCGGTGACGCCTTCGCCGACCTCGGTGATGTCGCCCGCGATCTCGTGGCCCGGCGCGAAGGGGCGCGGCGGCTTGAACTGGTACTTGTCCTGGATGATCAGCGTGTCGGGGAAGTTGACGCCGGCCGCCTTCGTAGCGACGCGCACCTGGCCCTTGCCCAGCGGCCTGGACGGCAGTTCCACCAGCTTCAGGCTCTCCGGCCCGCCTGGCGTTTCGCTCAGCATCGCGCGCATCGTCTTACTCCCCGTTCCGGTGTTTCATCCTGTGACGGCATTGATACGATGACGAGCCGGCCAGCGTCCATCCATGCTAGGAAGGCTCCCTTCCGCGAGGAGAAAGATGGCAGGACTTCATTACGAGGACTTCACCGTCGGCCGCGTGTTCGAGCACGAATGGACGCGCACCGTCACCGAGATGGACAATGTCCTGTTCAGCTCGCTCACCATGAACGTCCAGCCGCTGCATCTCGACGAGGAGTTCGCCTCCAAGACCGAGTTCGGCCAGCGCATCGTGAACAGTCTGTTCACGCTCGGCCTGATGATCGGCATCACCGTGAACGACACGACGCTCGGCACCACCATCGCCAATCTCGGCATGACCGACGTGCGCTTTCCCAAGCCGGTCTTCCACGGCGACACGCTGCGGGTGCGGACCAGGGTCGTGAGCCTGCGCGAGAGCAGGTCGCGGCCCGATGCCGGCATCGTCGAATTCGCCCACGCCGCGATCAACCAGCGCGGCGAGATCGTGGCCGAATGCACCCGCCAGGCGCTGATGCGCAAGAAACCCAAGGACTGAGACCGATGCGATCCTTCCTGTTCGTTCCCGCCGATTCCGAGCGCAAGCTCGCCAAGGGCCCCGCCTCCGGCGCCGACGGCTTGATCCTCGACCTCGAGGATTCGGTCGCCACCGACCGCAAGACCGTCGCGCGCGACATGGCGCTGGCCTATCTGAACGGCGCCGACCGCGCCGGCCCGAAGCTCTACGTCCGCGTCAACGCGCTCGACACCGGCCTGACGCTGGGTGACCTCGCCACCGTCATGCAGGGCAAGCCCGACGGCATCGTGTTCCCGAAATGCGTCGGCCAGGCCGATCTCGACCTTCTGTCGAACTATCTCGACGCGCTCGAAGCGCGCGAGGGCATCGAAGCCGGAGCGACCCGTATCCTGACCATCGCCACCGAGAGCGCGGCGGCGATCCTGGCCCTCACCGCCGCGCCGGCCAGGCACGCCCGCCTGATCGGTCACTCCTGGGGTGGCGAGGACCTGATGGCCGATCTCGGCGCGCTGGCGAAGGGCCCCTCGCCCGGCGTCTACGACGACACGTTCAAGATGGCGCGCACGGTCAACCTGATGGCCTCGGTCGCGGCCGGCGTCACCGCCTACGACACGGTCTATCCCGACATCCGCAACGTCGAGGGGCTGCGCGCCGAGGCGCACGACGCGCGGCGCATGGGCTATGGCGGCAAGATCGCCATCCATCCCGACCAGGTCGCCATCATCCACGAGGTCTTCACGCCGACCGAGGCCGAGATCGACTGGGCCAACCGGGTCATTGCGACCTTCGAGGGCAATCCCGGCGCCGGCGTCCTCACGATGGACGGCAAGATGCTGGACAAGCCGCATCTCGTCCTGGCGCGCCGCCTGGTCTCTCGGAAAGGGGGATGAAGGACAATTTCGGCCTTCTCGCGACCCTCGACCGCCTGTTCGCGGGGGACCGCAATTCGGTCCTCTCGCTGAACGAATTCCTTGAAGGGTTCGAAGGCCGCTCCTACGCCTTCGCGGTTCTGGCGATCAACATCGCGAACATCATCCCGTCGGGCATTCCCTGGCTGTCGACGATCACCGGCGTGCCGATGCTCTATGTGCTCGCGCAATACTTCGCCGGCCATCCCGTCCCGTGCCTGCCCGCCACGATCGGCAAGCGCGGCCTGCCGCGCGGCAAGCTGCAGGATTTCCTGGACCGCGCGCGGCGCTTCATCCGCTGGCTCGAGAACACCGTGCATGCACGCTACGAGGGATGGGTGAACGGCGTGCCGCGCCGGCTGCTGCTCGTCGCTTTGTCGATCGACGTGCTGATTCTCGCCCTGCCGATCCCCTTCGACAATTTCTTCCCGGCCTGGGCAATTCTGTTCTTCTGCTTCGCCCTGATCGAGGATGACGGCGTGATGGCGATGTTCGGCTGGGCGATGACGGGGGTCACTGCCTGCTGGACCGTGTTCCTCCTGATGGTCGGCCACGCCGCCATCTCAGCCGCAATTTCGACGCTGCGGGCCGCTATGTTCGACTGATGACGAACCATGTCGACACTTCCAGCAGTCTGCTGGCCGCTCTCGACCGGGGAGAATCGCTGCCGGCGCTTTGGTACACCGATCCCTCGATCACCGAACGGGAGATCGCGCACGTCTTCCGCAAGAGCTGGAACTACATCGGCCCGCTCTCGCAGTTGAAAGAGATCGGCGACTACGTAACCGGCTATGCCGGCCGGGTGCCCGTCGTCGTGCTGCGCAACGAGCAGGGCCTGGCCGGCTTCGTGAACGTCTGCCGCCATCGACGGCACGAGGTCATGAAGGGTCGCGGCAATGCCAAGAGCCTGCAATGCGGTTACCATGCCTGGACTTACGATCTCGACGGCGGCCTCAAGCGCGTGCCGCGTTCGCAGTCGGAGCCGAACTTCAGCCTCGCCGACTTTCCCCTGCTGCCGATCCGCGCAGAAGCGCTGGGACCGTTC
>Ga0182739_1000529_pt1 | contig 47720 bp, 52 predicted proteins | sample eDN5th30CBELigBY_FD_128873 | JGI IMG/M metagenome (GOLD analysis project Ga0182739, IMG submission 128873) | Enriched backyard soil microbial communities from Emeryville, California, USA - eDNA 5th pass 30_C BE-Lig BY (version 2) (version 2) | ecosystem: Environmental > Terrestrial > Soil >... | reverse complement strand
TCAAGGGCACCCGCCGTGCCGTCACGCCGGGAGAGTGGGACACGATCCGCGCCACGATCCCCGGCGTGCAGCTCGCGGAGATTCCCACCGCACGGCTCGCGACGATCCCCATCGGCTCGTGAGTGAGCCTGTCCTCATCGCACTGATCGGCTGCACGCAAGCGGTGCTCGTCGCGCTCGTGAGCGTCCTCGCCGTCCGTGTCGGACGCGTGCAGCGCGACGCCGCCGCGACCCGCGAGCAGGTCGTCAACGACCACTCCACGAACATGCGCGAGGAGAACGACACCCGCCACAACGAAACCCGCTCCTGGTTCCGCGATCTCCGCCGCGACATCGGCGGCATCCGCGAAGAACTCCGTGGACTCCGCTCCACAGACCGCGCCCTCGACAAGCGCATCCAACAACTCGAAGAGATCGAGATCACCGAAGGGAAGAACCGTGCTCAGTAACCACCCCACCATCCGCCTGACGATCTACCTCGTCGCGCTCGTCCTCGGCGTCGCCGGGTACTTCGCCGCACCCCTCATCGGCGGCGACCTCGGACAAGCGTTCTCCGGCGCATCCGGCTACCTCATGGCCGCAGCACTCGGCGTCGCCGCCACCGCACGCGCACAAGACGCACCGACGGCACTATGACCTGCGCCGCTGCCACTCCGGCGGGTAGTCGCCGCCGGGCGCGCTGTGATCATTGGCGACCGAGGGTGCCCGCAAAGCGTGCGTGACCGCAAGACGAATGATCCAGTAGAGCGCACCGCAGCCGACGACGGCGGCCACCAAGTAGACGACGATGATAGGGATCCAGTCCGCGAGCGTCATGATGCCAACTCCTCTACAGCGGCGCGCATCCGCGCGCGATCGTATTCAACGTAGCGCCTCGTCGTCGTCGGCGACGCGTGCCCGAGCATCTCCTGCACGAGCAGGAGATCGGACGTGAGCGCGTACGCGCGCGTCCCGAACCGGTGCCGGAGTGTGTGCATCGTCCAGTTGCCAGGCAAGAGGTCACGGATCAGTTTCCCGACGTAGCGGGGCGACAGGTGCCCCGCATCACGGCCAGGGAATATGAACCCTGGCTCCAGCCCGGCGAGCGTGCGCCCGAGGGAAGCGGGCAGCGGCACGATGCGCGTCTTTCCGCCCTTGCCGTGCACGATCAGCGAGTGCCCGACAAGATCGGTCATGAGGTCGCGGGAGTGCACCTGTGCGACCTCTGAGCGCCGCATCCCGACCTCGGCGGCGAGCCGAAGTATCAGCTTCTCGCGTGGGCTCGCCTTCATCAGAGCCTCGTGGTAGGCGAGGTCAGGTGCGGGCCGGGCGCGACCGTTCTCCATGCGGATCTTCGGAATCTCGGCGGCAGGGTTCACGCTCACGAACCCGCGATACTTTCCCCACTCGTAGAAGCGCACGAACGTGGTCCGGCGGCCTCGGCGAGTCTCCAGTGCCCATTCCTGAGCGGCGAGGTAGTCCATGAGCGTGTCTGTCGTGACCGCCCACGGGCCTACCGTGACGCGTCGTGCTAGGTGCTGTAGGTGCTGGCGGCGGGCGCTGTTCGTCGTGCCCCGCTTCCCTCCGGCGCGATCGTATGCCAGGAATCCCTCGATCGCCTCATGCCATTCCCGATTTAGCATATGTCTCCCCCAGTGTGTGTGGTCATCCCCAGATGACCAGAGTGTATTGAGTCGGCCCGACACCCCCCAACGCGCGGCTACTGTTCAGTCGGTTCGGCGCTCATCCACAGCAGGCCATACCCGTCGTCGTGCAAGCCATCGTGGCCCGCCGCGAGGATGCACCCGTAGATGTCGAAGACGCCGAACTCCGCATCGCACACCATCGCGCTCACGACGGATCACCCGGTTTGTGCCAGTCGAGTAGGTGCTGCTTGTATCCCAGGTCCGCCCGCGCGCGTGAGGGGTAACCCTCACCGTCGTGATTCGGTCCGTGCGCGACACACTCGTAGCAGAACCACCGCCATTCGGCGTACACGCCCTCAGGCATCGTCGTGCTCCCGTTCTCCCGGTTTGTGTTCAGGACCGCCGCAGTCCGCGTGGCAGTACACGCGGTGTTCCACGAGCAGAGCCTCATCACCCTCGAGCGCGGCCAGGAACGAGTCAGCCTCGTCTTCGGTCAGCGGCGGATCGAAGACGAGCGGTTTCAGCGGGGCATCACCCGGTTCCACGAGCAGAGCGTTACGGATCGCCGCGAGCACGTGGAAGTCCCGCGCCGTCAGTGTCGGCTCATCGTCCTCACAGAGATAGTCCAGCCACTCGGCAAGTGCTTTGCGGTCCATCACGACTCCTGTCCTTCCGAACTGAACGGTGCGTCAACGCGCTCGTAGATACCCCAGTCGTCCTCACGCGTCCCGTGCGGCCACAACAGTTCGAGCGGCCATCCCGTGTCCACTCCGGGCACCTTGTCGACGTAGGATCGCCGCTTCCGCTTCGGCGCGATGCTTTTTCTCCTCGAAGTGGTGCAGTTCGCGGGCGTGCATCTCACGGGTCACCTCTTCGAGCGCGACGACGAGCTTGCGGGTGAACCCGATCCCTTTGTCTAGTTCCCGCACGGTCGAGCGCCCGAGGAACGGGCCAGCCGCCCACCGTCGCGCCTCCTCGATCAGGTCTTTGTAGTCACTCACTTCCGGGCCTCATTCGTTCCTCCTTAGTTCTCGTTCGAGCGCCAGCACGAGGCATTCCCAGTGGTAGGTGTGGCAGTCAGGAGCGTGTGTGCCGATCTGGTCCCGGTCGATCCGTGCCGCGAGCGGGGCGATCAGGGTGCGGATGCGGGCCAGCGCGGCGGGCCCTGCTGGTTCGCGGGCGTCGCCAGGCATCGCTCCTGCCTTCATGACGGATCTCCCGGTTTGATCGCGCGGTGCTCTATCCACACGTCCTGCTGTGCATACCGCGACGCCCACCATGCGGCGAGGATCGCCCGCCACCTGCGACGGTAAGCCCGTCCCGACGCCGCACCGTCCGGGTTGCCCTCCCAGACGATGAACGGCCAGTCCGAACGGCGGCGGTGCCAGATCGGCGGGTTGTGCCCGAGTCGCCCGGTCTCTTCGTCGCTCATCACTCACTCCCGTTCTGTCGATTCCTGGCAGGTGCAGACGAGGCCGAGCCGCTCGCCCTCAGCAGCCGTTACTGCTGCGTGGTACTCGAACGTCAACGCGACGAACCTCTGCCCCTTCGGCTTCGACTCGTCCAGGTCGCGGCGCTCGACAGTCGCTTTCCATCCGCCCGGATAGCCGAGCTGGTCAACGATCACGACAGCCTCAGCACGGGATGGTGCCCATAGGGTGACCTCCCCGACGTGCTTACCCTGGATCAGCGTTCCGACGTGCTCACCCTGGACTGTGATCCGGTAGTCGCTCACGTCGTGCTCCCGTTCTCGTGGTCTGCGACCCATGCGGCGGAGCACTCGGAGCACTTCACGTCGGCGGGGTCAAAGGTGATCCTCACCCGCTTGCGCCGCCCGCAATACGGGCTCATCGTCGGCGGGACGATGAGACACACCCGCTCATCGTTGTTCGTGCTCACGATGGGCGGCTTCCACGAGTCGCGCCACGCCTTGATCGGCCCCTCGCTCATCACGGCTCCTGTTCTGTGAGGTTCGTGAGCCACGGATGGGGCGAGCCGTCGAACACGCAGTAGTCGTTGTCTCCGCGCTTCGCGGAGCAGTAGACGCACACCTCGTCGTAGGCGGCCTCGGCGGCGTGCTCGATCAGATCGAATGCATCACAGTGTGCGTCGGTGCCGAACTCGGCGACGAGTGAACGTAGCGCCACGAGTGCTCGCTCGACCTCGGCCCACGTCTGCTCGCGTGGGGTGCTCACGACGCGACCGCCAGCTCGGCGCAGACGTGGGTGAGCATCCGCAGACCAAGGGATGCGTCTTCCTCACCGGGGCTACGCTGGATGACGTGTGCGCATAGGCCGCAGACGTAGATGGGCTGGATGCCGGGGATGTCGTCACGGCGGAACATCAGGCGTTCACCGTCTCGGCGTAGGCACGGAAAGCTACGTCATCGGCGGGCGTCCAGACTCCCAACCAGAAGGTTAGGGGTTCGAGTCCCTTCGGGCGCGCACTGTGTTGAGACAGTAAACGAAAGCCCGCGGACTCCGCGGGCTTTCGTTTTCCCGCCCGACTGAACGCCAGGACTCTCAACGTTGCTGTCGGTGCGCACAACTGAGGAGATCTGCACATCTGAGGAAGAAACCCGGCGTGTTGCACCGCAGTTGTGCAGATCTCCTCAGTTGTGCAGGAGCGTGGGCGGGGTCAGTGCAGGGCGCGGAGCTCGCCTCAGGGTGCCTGCGTCTCGCGGATGACCTTGGCGTTAATGAGCTCCGCAAGGTGGCGTCCGCGACGACCGGCGAGCTGGTCGGCCTGCGTACGGCAGGAGAACCCGTCGGCGAGCAGCACGGCGTCGGGGTCGGCGCGCAGGGCGGGCAGGAGGGAGCGTTCGGCGACGGCGACGGACACGTCGTAATGGCCGCGTTCCATGCCGAAGTTTCCGGCCAGTCCGCAGCATCCGCTGAGCACATCGAGCTCGGCGCCGAGCTCGCGCAGCAGGAGCTCATCGGGGGAGAAACCCATGACCGCGTGATGGTGACAATGCGGTTGAGCGATTACCCGCGTGCCGTCGAGCCGCGGGAGCTGTGCGCGGGCATCGGGATCCGCGGCGAAAAGCTCCGCGAGGGTCGTGACCGCGCGGGCGACCTCGGCAGCGCGCGGGTCCTCGGGAAGCAGTTCCTGCAGGTCGGATCGCAGTGTCGCCGTGCAGGAGGGTTCGAGTCCGAGGATGCGGCGTCCCTGTGCCGCGTGCGGATGCAGCGTGTCCACCAGATCCGACAGTCGAGCCCGCGCCTGATCGAGCTGTCCGGTCGTGATCCACGTCAGCCCGCAGCACGCGGTCGACTCGGGGAGGACGACACGGTAACCGAGACCGGTGAGCAGCTCCTGCGCGGCCGTGGCGATCTCCGGCGAGAAGCAGTCCGAGAACGAGTCGACCCACAGCAGGAGATCACCCCGGGGTGCGCTCGTCGTGGGTTCGAGCTGCTGGCGCCGGGCCCGACTGCGCAGGAACCGGCGGCGTGCGAACCGCGGAATGCTCCGCCGCGTGTCCATGCCGCCCAGTGCGAGCGCGATCCGCTGTACGAAGCGCGGCCGCAGGAGCGCGTTGAGAACGGGCGCGAAGGGCGCCGCGAGTCGCGCCCAGGTGGGCAGTCGCCCGAGCAGGTAGTGCGTGATCGGGCGGAGTCGGCCCTGGTATCGGCGGTGGAGGACTTCGGACTTGTACGCGGCCATATCGACGCCGGCCGGGCAGTCGCTCGAGCACGCCTTGCACGACAGGCAGAGGTCGAGGGACTGCGCGACCTCATCGGAGCGCCACGCGCCGCCGAAGGCCTGCCCGGTGATCGCCTCCTGGAGCACGCGTGCCCTGCCGCGCGTGGAGTCCTTCTCATCCTGGGTCGCCTCGAACGAGGGACACATGAACGTGCCCGCCGCGGGACTCGGGACCCGACACTTGCCGACGCCGACACAGCGGTGGACGGCGCGGGTGAGATCGCCGCCGTCGTGCAGGAGCGCGAGGCCGCCCGCGAACGGGGTCGGGGCCGCGCTGGGCCGCCGCAGATCGGCGTCCAGCGGCGCGGGATCCACGATGATGCCCGGGTTGAGCACGGAGCGGGGGTCGAACAGCCCCTTGAACTCGGCCATCGCCTCGAGGGCGGCGGGCGAGTACATGCGCGGCAGCAGCTCCCCTCGCGCGCGGCCGTCGCCGTGCTCGCCGGAGATCGAACCGTCGTGCTCGATGATGATCTCGGCCGCTTCCTCCATGAGCCCGCGCAGCGCCGTGCCGTCGTGCTCCATGGGGACGTCGATGCGGACGTGGATGCATCCGTCGCCGAAGTGACCGTAGGGGACACCCTGCAGTCCGCGGCGCTCGAGCATCGCGTCGAACGCGCGCAGGTACGACCCCAGTCGCTCCGGGGGCACGGCCGCGTCCTCGATGCCGGGCCACGCGGGTGCGCCGGCCGCGGTCCGTCCGGCGAGTCCGGCCCCGTCCTCGCGGATGCGCCAGATCGCCCGCTGCTCCGCGCCGGGCCCGTAGATCGCGGCGTCCTCCGCCCCGGAGTCGGCGACGAGCGCGTCGGCGCGGCGTTGGGTCTCCGCCGCATCCGCACCGGAGAGTTCGACGAGGAGCCAGCCCGCCCCGCGCGGCATCGGCGGAACCGCTTGAGGGCCCCGCGCGGCGCGCACCATGTCGGCGAGCTCGCGGCCGAGACCCTCGACGGCCCCGGGGTGATGCGCGAGAACGCGAGGTACGGCATCGGCGGCCGCGTACATCGACGCGTACCCGAGCGCGACCAGCGTCGGCTGCTCGGGGATGGGAACGAGGCGCACGGTCGCGTCGGTGAGGAGCGCGCACGTGCCCTCGGTGCCGACGAGGGTGCGCGCGAGCGAGTGCCCGCGCTCGGGGAGGAGGTGCTCGAGCGAGTACCCCGAGACCTGGCGTCCGAAACGTCCGAACTCGGTGCGGAGCGTGGCGAGGTGCCGTGCCACGAACTCGGGCAGGCCCGGTACGACGGCCAGGTCGTCACCTGCGGCGAATGGACGACCGGTGCCGTCGATCCCGGACAGCGACACGACGTTGTCGCTCGTGCGGCCGAACGAGAGGGAGTGCGAGCCGCACGCGTCGTTGCCGATCATGCCGCCGATCGTGGCGCGGGCCCACGTCGACGGATCCGGCCCGAACCGCAGGCCGTGCGGTGCCGCGGCGCGCTGGAGGGCGCCCATCACGACACCGGGCTCGACGACGGCGGTCCGCGCATCCGGATCGATCTCGAGGATGCGGTTCATATGCCGCGAGAAGTCCATGACCACGCCCGGGCCGATCGAGTTGCCGGCGACGGAGGTGCCGCCGCCCCGTGCCGTGAGGGCGATGCCGTGCCGCGTGGAGATCTCGCGCAGGGCGACGACGTCGGCGGCGTCGCGGGGGAAGGCGACGGCCGTGGGCAGGATGCGGTAGTTGGACGCATCGCTGGAGTACTCGGCGCGGCGTCGAGCGCCGTCCTCCACGCGGTCTCCGAGCGCGGCGCGCAGATCCCGCACGAGATCGCGCTGGGGGTCGACATCGGTCGGCGTCGAGGGAACGGTCGGCATCGCCATGACGTCAACGTAGCATGCTACTGGGGAGAATCGCTGTCCGAGCGTCGCGCACCGAACGGTTGGGGAGGCGGGTCAGGGTGAGGTCAGGCGCGCCAGCAGGAGATCGCGGGTGCTCTCGAGGTGAGTTCGCATCGCACGGGCGGCTCCCCGCGGATCCCGCGCCGTGATCGCGTCCGCGATGGCAGCGTGCTCCGCGTGCACCTCGGCGAGGCTGCGCTCGCGGCCGAGCGTGTTCGCGCCTCGCGATTCCGTCCGCGCGCGGATGCCGTCGAGGACATCCGCTGCGGCACTGTTGCCCGCGAGTTCGGCGACGACGCGATGCACGTCGTGATCGATCGCGAGGAAGTCGCCCGGGGTTCGCGCGGAGGCCAGCAGATCCAGGCTCGCGCGCAGGCGCTCCACGTCCTGCCGGCCCCGATCCGCCTCTGCGGCGCGCTCGGCGAGTGGCACCTCGATCAGCAGCCGCAGGTCGAACAGCTCGCGGATCTCCTCGGCGCCGAGTCCGCGGACCGTGAACCCCTGGTTTCGCGCGATCACGACCATGCCGTCCTGGGCGAGCCGGAGCACGGCATCGCGCACGGGGGTGCGGGAGATCCCTCGGGACTCGGCGATCCCATAGATCGAGTGCGCGGAGCCGTCGGGGAGTTCGCCGGACGCGATGGCAGAGCGCAACTCCTCGTACACCCGATCGGAGACGCGCTCCCGTGGCATCCGGACCCCTCTCGCGATGACCCCTCCACCCTACGCACCACGGGGTGGAGGCGGGACATGGATGGACGAGGACCGCGTTGCGACCGAGCGACGGGCGCGAACCCTCGACTCGCGTGTTTCCGTTCTGCATCGTGTTGACTCCGCGTCCATTCATCTCCTACACTCACCAAAGTGGACAGACCAGTTGTCCAATTTGCAATCAATCAAGGGAGATGGATATGCACAGCATGCGTGTCATGAGACGAGGTGTAGCGATCGCCTCGGTGCTCGCGGCGACGGTTGCCGTCACGACGGCTTGCGCCAGTTCCGGTACACCCGACGGCGGTGAGGCGGGCGACACGCTCAACGTGCTGTTCCCGCAGACCCACGCCGGTGCATCCGAAATCCTCAAGGCCGACTTCGAGGCGGCCAACCCCGGCGTCACGGTCAATGTGACGCTCGTTCCCTACGACGAGCTCCAGCAGAAGGCGACGCTGGACGTCCAGTCCGGTGCGGCCGAGTTCGACGTCTTCGACTCGTGGTACACCGAGGTCGGCGCGCTCGCCGACGGCGGCATCATCGTCCCCCTCGATGACATCGTGGATGAGGCCGACCCCAGCGACTTCATCGCCTCGATCTACGACCCCTACTCACTTGTCGACGGACAGCGCTACAGCCTCCCCTTCGACGGTGACACCGAGGTGCTCTTCTACAACACGGAGATCCTCGACCGCAACGGCATCACGCCGCCGAAGACGTGGGACGAGTATGCCGACGCCGTCGCGACGATCACCGAGAACGAGAAGGCCAACGGCATCTATGGTGCCGCGGTCATGGGGCAGCAAACGCCCATCATCCTGATGTCGACGTACGCCAACCGCCTCGCCGGGTTCGGCGGTTCGTTCCTCGATGAGGACGGCAACCCGACGCTCGATACGGATGCTGCAGTCGGCGCGGCCGCCGCGCTCCTCGAGGTCACCCCGAACGCGCTCCCCACGCCTCTGGAGACCGGCTTCGACCAGGCACTGCAGGCGTTCCTGTCCGGAAAGGTCGCGTTCATGGAGTTCTGGACCGACCTCGGCACCTTCGCTCAGGACCCCGAGCAGTCGCAGATCGTAGACAAGTGGGGTGTCTCGCAGCTGCCGGTCGGCGGTGACGCGGAGAGCAGCCTCGCGGCCCTCGACGCCGGCTTCACGATGACCCTGTCGTCGTCGGCGAAGAACCCTGAGCTGGCGAAGAAGTTCATGCTCTGGGCCACCAGCGAAGAGGTCAACCTCAAGCTCATCACGTCCTACGGCTCCGGGATCGACCCGAACCGGCTCTCGACGCTGCAGTCACCCACCTATAAGGAGTTCAACCCGCAGGTGCAGGAGGCCGCGACGGCGTCACTCAACGGTGCGCTGCCCTGGCCGACGAGCAGCGACGCACCGTCGTTGAACCAGGCACTGACGGATGCTCTGGCCAAGATGATCTCCGAAGGTGGCGACCCGCGCGAGACGATGGAATCGGTGCAGGCCGAGTGGGAGTCCATCCTTGGCTAAGACGGTCACGCGGGGGAGGCCCGGTCGCAAGATCGGCTGGGCCTTCTCCACCCCCGCCCTCATCGCCGGGCTGATCGTCACGATCTACCCGCTCGTCTACCTGGTCGCCTCGAGCGTGTCACGGTCGACGCTGGGCCGCCCGTTCCAGGAGTTCGTCGGCGGCGACAACTTCGCGCAGGCGTTCGGGGACTCGACCGTCACGGATGCTCTCGTACGCACGACGGTCTTCGCGATCACGACCGCGGTGTTCCAGGTCGCCCTCGGCCTCGTGATCGCCTTGCTGATGCGTCAGCTCACCCGGGGACAGCACGTCATCCGGACGCTGATCCTGCTGCCGCTGCTCACCCCGCCCGTGATGGCCGCCGTGGTCTGGAAACTCATTCTCGCTCCCAACGGCGGGCTCCTCAATGCCGTGCTCATGCAACTCGGCATCGTGAACGAGCCGGTGTCCCTGCTCGGCTCGCCCGTCTGGGCGATCGTCATGGTCGGGCTTGCCGACTCGTGGCAGTGGACGCCGTTCGTGGCACTGATCGTCTACGCGGGGCTGCTCGCACTGCCGCAGTCGGTCTATGAGGCGGCGCAGGTCGAGGGCGCCAACCCCTGGCAGACATTCCGCTACATCACGTTCCCGATGATCCTGCCCACACTGACGGCTGTGCTGCTGATCAAGCTGATCATCTCGTTCAAGATCTTCGACCTCATCTATGTCCTCACCGCGGGCGGACCGGCGGATGCCTCGATGCTCTCCGGCTTCCTGATCTTCCGCACGGCGATGCGTGAGTTCGACGTCGGCTATGCCGCCGCACAGACCCTGATCTTCGTGATCGTCGTGACGATCGTCACGATTCCCGTCACGCTGCTCCGCAACCGCACGAGGTGGTCCTGATGACTCAGACGACGACACCCATCGATACGACGACCGCGCTCATCACGACCGACCGTCGCCGTCGGCGCCGACTTCCCCGTCAGCGCTCCGCGGGGCGCAGTTCGGCGGCACGGGCATCGGGCCGCGTGGGGCGGGGCATCCTGTGGGCGGTGGTGCTCGCCGGCATCCTGCTGCCGATCCTCTACCTGCTGACCCTGTCGTTCACGCCGCAATCGCAGATCGCGACGGGGCGGGTCTTCCCGGATGAGCTGACTCTGGGGAACTGGACGGCGATGTGGGATCGCATGCCGATCCTGCTCTACGCGCTGAACTCGATCATCGCCGCTGTCCTGGGTTGCGTGCTCTCGCTCGTGATCGCGACGTTTGTCGCGTTCGCGATCGCGCGATACCGCACGGGCGGCGGGTTCCTGCCGATGTACGTGCTCGCGAGCTTCGTCGCACCTCCCGTCGTGGCCATCGTGCCCCTGTTCTTCCTGCTCCGTGCGATCGGACTCGTGAACAGTCCGTTCGGCCTGGCGCTGATCTACGGGCTCGTGAACGTGGCCGTCGCGGCCGCACTGCTGGAACCGTTCATCGAGCGCATTCCGGCCGAACTGGAGGAGGCGGCACAGATCGACGGTGCCGGTCCGCTCCGCACGATGTTCAGCGTCGTGATTCCGCTGCTGCTCCCCGGCCTGATCGCAACCGGCATCATCATCCTGATCCTCAATTACAACGAGCTCCTGTTCGCCCTGACCGTGCTGCAGAGCAACGAGTCCCAAACCCTCCCCGTCGCCATCTCGCTCTTCCAGGGTGACCGTGGTGTGCAGTTCGGGCAGATGGCTGCGGCATCGCTGGCCGCCATCGTTCCGGTGTACATCGCCGCTGTCTTCATGCAGCGCTACCTGGTGGGCGGTCTGACCAGCGGGGCGATCAAGTAGGAATCATGCGCATCACAGATCTCGAGTTCGTGGGGCTCCGTTCGCCGCTGCCTTCGCCGGCCGTGTTCTCCTGGGGTTCCGCGCACGAGCGCAACGTCGGACTCGTCCGCGTCACGCTCGACGACGGCACCGTCGGGTGGGGGGAGACCAGCGTCACCTTCCCGCTCTGGTCGATGGAGGAGCGCGCGGCGACGGTGTCGGCGCTGCGCGAATTCTTCGTCGGGCAGGCGGTGACGGATGCGGAGTCGATCGCGGCCGTGATCGGCAGCACCCGTGTGCGCACGGATCGACTGCGGCTGCTCTGGTCGCACGTCGCGCTGAGCGCTGCGCTGGGAGCGATCGAGATGGCGCTGTGGGATGCGCTGGGCCGCTCCCTCGGCCGGCCCGTGTGGGAGATGCTCGGCGGCACACCCGCGGATATTCCCCTGTACGCCGTGGGGTTCGGTGGGACGCCGGATCAGGCCGCCGATGCGGCCGCGGGCCTGATCGCCGAGGGCTATCGCACGGTGAAGGTGCGGGCCGGATTCGATCCCGACGACGACGTGGCGCTGATCCGCGCCGTGTCCGAGCGCATCGGTCAGGGCCTGCTCGTCGACGCGAACATGGGTTGGACGCGTGCCGAGGCCGCCACGATGGTGCCGCGGCTGGAGCCGTTCGCCCTCGGTTGGCTCGAGGAGCCGTTGTCGCGCGACGATCTCGCCGGGTATGGGGAGCTGCGCGAGCTCGCCGCGATGCCGCTTGCGGCGGGGGAGAACTGTTACAGCGGCGAGGAACTGGTCGCGCTGGCCGAGAGCGGCCTGGTGGATGTCGTCATGCCCGACCTCGCGCGCGTCGGCGGACTCGCCCCCGGCATCACGGGAGCGCGGGCGGCCGTCGCGGGTGGGCGCGGCTACAGCACCCACCACTACGCCTCCGATGTGGGCTTCGCCGCAATGCTGGCACTGTGCGCGGTCGTGGGTGACCCGCAGCCGATCCTGCGCGATGTCAGCCCGTGGCCACTGCGTACCGAGCTGCTCGAGGATGCCCTCGAGATCTCCGGCGGTACCGCGCGTCCGTACGCGGGGGCTGGCTTGGCGCCCGCGCCGCGACACGACGTTGTGGAGGAGTATCGAGTGCTATGAGCAAGAAGAGCCCTTACTCCCCGTTGAAGCCCAAGCCGCTGTGGACGGCGGCAGCCGATCAGATCCGCGACCTCATCGAAAGCGGGCAGATCCCCATCGGAGGACGTCTGCCCTCCGAACGCGACCTGTGCGCACAACTCGGCATCAGCCGGATCTCGCTACGCGAGTCGCTGCGCGTGCTGCAGACGACCGGATACGTGGAGACCCGCCCCGGGTCGGGCACGTACGCCCGATTGCCCGAGCCCGTCGCCGACGAGTCGCTCGCGGCCTGGATCGCCAAGGATCTGCACATCCTTGAGCTCTTCGAGCTCCGCCGCGCGGTCGAGCCCGGTGTCGCTGGCCTCGCGGCCGTGCAGCACCAGCCCGAGTCGCTCGCGGCGATCGAGGCCACCATCCTGGCGATGACGGACGATAATCCGCGCAACCACGCGCGCGTCGTCGCCGCCGACGCCGAGTTCCACAGGCTCGTCGGACACTCGATCGGAAACCCCGCGATCTCCCGCCTCGTCGACCAGATCCAGGATGAAGGCGGGGTGGAGCGTCGGCTGTCGCTGAGCGTGCCCGGCCAGACCGGACGTGCCGCCGACGACCATCGCGCGATCTTCGAGGCGATCCGGCGCCGGGACGAACCGGGGGCCCGTGAGGCGATGCGTGCGCACCTGGACGCCGCCGTCGAGTGGATCATGACCTATTCGCAAGACCCGACCCACACAGCTCAGGAGGAGCCATGACAGATACCACCGCCGCCACGAATGCCACCCACAACGAAGCGGGTGAACGCGTCGTCATCTCTCCCGCCGACTTCGGCGGGGGCGCCCCTATGGAGGTGGGACGCAAGGGCGTCCGCGACAAGAAGCTCATTTACCCGGAGATGGGCTTCGACGCCGCAACGCTGTGCCTTGGTGTCGTCGAGATCGACCCCGGCCACCATTCACCGCTGCACCGTCACAACTGCGAAGAGGTCTACTACGTGATCGAGGGCGACGGTGAGGTGGAGCAGGGCGACGAGCGCTTCCCGTTGCACACGGGCGACGCCGTCCTGAACCGCGTCAACGTCGACCACCGCGTCTTCAACACGGGCGACGGCCCGCTGCGCATGGCCGTCGTCGGCGGCATCATGCTCGTCCCGCTTCTGCCCACGTGGCCCACCGACAGCCCCTACGAGATCCTGGAACCCACAGATGAAGCCTGATCTGCTTGCGGCCGGCATCGACGTCGTCGCCGACGTCTTGATCCCTCCCGTGGGTGCGTGGCCGGCACCGTCGGCGCTGCAGGTGGGCGCCGACCTCGTCGCCCGATTGCGTGAGCGGGAGGCGACCGTCATCGCGGGCGCGCTCGCGTCGCTGGGCGCCGCGGACGAGTTCGCCGCGCTCCCCGCATCCGATCGGATCGAACGCATCGCGGCGCTGGAACGAGACGACCCGGCGGTCTTCGAGGTCCTGCGCCGCAGCGTGTACTACGCGTACTACGCGCAACCTGCCGTCATCCGGCAGTTGCGTGCGGAAGGCCACGACATCAATGAGGCTCCTCAACCGCAGGGCTACCGAATGGAGCCGTTCTCGGCGGCACGGGTCGACGGTGTCGACACCCGTCGCCTCGTATGGATCTCCGCCGACCAGGTCGGCTCGACGCTGAAGACGGCCTCATGAACACTCCCCACGAACTCCCCTCGGTCCCTGTTCTCATCATCGGTGCGGGCATGGCCGGTGGCGCGATCGCGTGCACGCTGGCCGAAGCCGGCGTAGCGGTGACCTGCCTCGAACAGGGCCACTGGGTCGCCGGTGGCTCTCGGCCGCACGGTGACCGGTTCTACGAACTCGAGCGTCGTTTCGGGTGGAGCACGTCGCCGAACGTCCGCGCCTGGGACGAGGATTACCCGATCGGCACCGATGCCGTGCAGCCCCTTATGTTCAACGAGGTGGGCGGGTCGACGGCGATCTACACGGCCGCGTGGCCCCGCTTCCGCCCCACCGACTTCGTCAAGGAGCAGGAGCATGGGCGCAGCCAGGACTGGCCGTTCTCCTATGATGACCTCTCCCCGTTCTACGCGGAGAACGACCGTTCCATGGGCGTCAGCGGTCTCGATGGTGACCCGGCCTTCCCCCCGCACGACCCGTACCCGAACCCTGCCCTGCCCATCGGGCGCCGCGGAGACGCGTTCGCGCGCGGCTGCGAGAAGCTCGGATGGCACTGGTGGCCGTTCCCGATGGCGGTCAACTCGCGCGAGTACCGCGGACGCGCAGCCTGCAACTACTGCGGTGACTGTCAGAGCGGATGCTCGATCGAGGCGCTCGCAGGGTCCCACAACACGTACTGGCCGCGCGCGCTCGCCGCCGGTGCCGACTTGCGCACGAACGCGCGCGTCGTCCGGATCGAAAGCGACGAGAACGGACGAGTCACGGGTGCCGTGTACGTCGACGGCGCGACCGGCGAACGCTACTTCCAGCCTGCGGAGCGCACGGTGCTGTGTGCGAACGGCATCGGAACGCCCCGGCTCATGCTCGCCTCTGCGTCGCCGAGCCACCCGAATGGCCTGGGCAACAGCACGGACCTCGTGGGTCGCAACCTCATGTTCCATGGCCTGGCGATCGTCGAGGGGTGGACCGAGGAGATCCTCGAACCGCACAAGGGCGTCATCTGCGCTGCCGCGTACTCCGCGGAGTTCGCCGAGACGAACCCTGAGCGCGGCTTCGTCAACGGGTTCACCCTGCTGTGCAGCGGCATGAACGGGCCCGGGTATCAAGCGAACGGATCCCACTCGCTCAACGTCGCCCCGTGGGGCGAGGGGCATCACGAGTGGATGTCCTCGCACCTCAACCGCGGCATGGCGATCCTCGTGCAGACCGAGGACCTGCCGATCCCGACCAACCGGGTGACGCTGGACCCCGAACTGGTGGACAGCGACGGGGTGCCCGCACCGTTCATCCACTACCGTCTCGACGACAACGACGAGCGTCTGCTCGAGTACGCCTGCGGCAAAGCCGTCGAGGTGCTGGAAGCGGCTGGCGCCGTCGAGGTCAAGGTCAACCGCTTCTTCGGCCCCAACGGCGACTACATGCCGCCCGCGTGGCACCTGATGGGGACGGCGCCGCTCGGGGACGACCCCGCAACCTCGGTCATCGACCCGGATCATCAGGTGTGGGACGCTCCCGGACTCTACGTGTGCGATGGATCTTCCATGCCCACGGGCGGTGCGGTGAACCCCACGAGCACGATCGGCGCGATGGCGCTGCGGTGCGCAACGCGCATTCTCGTTCATCTCGGCAAGGAGGTGCCCGAATGGGCAGCGTGAACTCTATCGACCCTCGGACCGGTGCGGCGGTGGAGACCGTCGCCGATGAGACGACCGAAGAGCAGGTTCGGGATGCGTGTGCTCGGGCGGCAGCCGTCGCCCCCCGGCTCAGCGCGCTTGCACCCGCCGCGCGGGCGGATCTGCTCGAGGCGATGGCCGCGGGGCTGGACGCCGAGCGCGAACGCCTGGTGCCGCTCGCCGACCGCGAGTCCGCAATGGGTGTGGCACGTTTGGATGGCGAGCTGACCCGCACGATCAACCAGTTGCGGCTGTTCGCGAGTGTTCTGCGCGACGGCGCCTATCTTGAGGTGATCGTCGACCACGCGACCGGGGCCTCACCGGACCTTCGCCGGATGCTCATCCCACTGGGCCCGGTCGCCGTGTTCGGAGCGAGCAACTTCCCGTTCGCGTTCTCGGCCGCGGGCGGTGACACGGCTTCGGCGCTTGCCGCGGGATGCCCCGTGATCGTCAAGGCCCATGGCGCGCATCCTGCGCTGGACGCCGCGGTCACTCGCATCCTGCGCGCGGTCGCCGCCGAGCACGGCCTCGAGGACGCGATCGACATTGTGTTCGGCCGTGCGGCGGCGCGTGCCCTCGTGCAGGATCCCATCGTTCAAGCGGTCGGGTTCACCGGCAGCGAGTCGGCCGGACGGATGCTGATGGATCTCGCTGCGGCACGGCCGCAGCCGATCCCGGTCTACGCCGAGATGGGTTCGCTCAACCCCCTCGTGGTCTCGCCGGCCGCGAGTGAGAACGCGGAGGTGGGAACGACCGTCGCCGAATCTGTGCTGCTCGGTGCCGGACAGTTCTGCACCAAGCCCGGCGTGGTGTTCGTACCTGCGGGGGACGCGGGCGACCGCGTCGTCGCGACGATCGCCGAGCGCCTCGAAGCCGCACCGTCCGCGTTCCTGCTGTCCGCGGCCATCCGCGACAGTTTCGTCGCCCATGCCGACGGGGTGGCCGGCGCACCGCACGCCACCGCCCTGGTGCGTCCGGAGGCGGGGGAGGGATCCTCCGTGACACCGGGACTGAGCGAAGTGGATGCGGTGAACCTGAACGACCCCGCCCTGCTGACCGAGTGCTTCGGACCGGCAGCGCTGATCGTTCGCTACGAGACCGCAGCCGATCTGCAGGCGGCACTGCGGCAGACGCCGGCGTCGTTGACGCTCTCACTGTTCGCGGAAGCGGACGAAGACACCTTCGTCGCAGATCTCCTCCTGCTCGCGCAGGACAGTGTTGGTCGCGTGATCTTCGGAGGGGTGCCCACCGGGGTGGCCGTCACCTGGTCGCAGAACCACGCCGGCCCCTACCCCGCATCTGCGGGAGGAATGTTCACCTCGGTCGGGGCCACGGCCGTGCGCCGTTTCCAGCGGCCGATCGCCTACCAGGCGGTGCCGGACGCGCTGCTTCCTCCCGCCCTCCGCGAGGACAACCCGCTGCGCGTGCCGCGACGTGTCGACGGCGTGCTGGAGGTCGCCGCGCGATGACCAGGCGAACGGGTCGCACTGCGAGTCACTGGGGGAGCTACGTCGTCTCCACCGTCGACGACGAGGTCGTCGACGTGCGCGGCGTGACCTCGGACGCGAACCCGTCGCCGATCGGTCAGAACTATCGCGGCATCCTCCGCCACCGCGCGCGGATCACCGCTCCCGCTGTGCGGCGCAGTTGGCTCGACTCGCGTTCGCGGTCTGGCCGCGGCTCGGACGAGTTCGTCGAAGTCACGCGCGAGGAAGCGATCGCACTCATCGCGGAGGAACTCGACCGGGTGCGGACCCAGTTCGGGAACGAGGCCATCTTCGGCGGCTCCTACGGGTGGGGCAGTGCCGGGCGATTCCACCACGCGCAGTCGCAGGTCCACCGATTCCTGAACGCGATCGGCGGTTACACGCGGTCGGTCAATACCTACTCGCACGCCGCCGACGAAGTCATCCTGCCCCACCTGATCGGCGATCGGAACGAGTTTCTGCGCTCCGTGCCCGGATGGCAGGAGATCGCGGAGCACACGCAGGAGGTCGTCGCGTTCGGCGGACTGCCCGCTCGCAGCACGCACGTCAACCCGGGTGGCGTCGGCTCGCACCTGAACCTGGCGGGGCAGATCGCTGCGGCTCGCGCGGGCGTGCACTTCACGATCGTGACGCCCATCCGCAGCGACAGCACCGATGAACTCGGCGCGAGCTGGATGCCGCTGCGCCCGAACACGGACGTGGCGCTCATGCTCGCCCTCGCGCACACGATCCTCGTCGAGGGCGCGGCAGACGACGACTTCCTCGAGCGGTGCTGCGTGGGCTACGACCGTGTCCGCGCGGAACTGCTCGGTGAGATGGACGGCATCGTGAAGGACGCGGACTGGGGCTCGGGAATCACCGGCGTCCCGGCCGACGACATCCGTGCGCTGGCACGACGGATCGCACAGCGACGGACGCTCATCGCCGTCACGTGGTCGCTGCAGCGTCAGCACCACGGTGAGATGTCGTACTGGGCGGCGATGACGCTGGCCGCGATGAGCGGATCGATGGGTCGGCCCGGCGGCGGATTCGGCACCGGCTACTCCTCGATGCACAATGCCCACCTCTGGGATCGCTTCTCGCCCGCCGCGGCTCTGCCGCAGGGCCGGAACCCGGTGAGCACGTTCATCCCCGTCGCGCGGATCGCGGATCTGCTCCTGAATCCCGGTGGCGAGTTCGACTACAACGGCACCCGGTCCCGTTACCCCGACACGCGGCTCGTCTACTGGATCGGCGGGAACCCGTTCCACCATCAGCAGGACCTGAACAAGCTCACGCGGGCGTGGGAGCGTCCGGAGACCATCATCGTTCACGAGCCGTACTGGAACGCGCTCGCCAAGCGTGCCGACATCGTGATGCCCGTGGCGACCTCCCTCGAGCGGGAGGACTTCGCGATCGGCATGGCCGACAACTGGCTCAGCTGGATGGACCGGGTGGCCGAGCCTCCGGAGGGTGTCACGACCGACTATGAAGTGTTCGCCGAGATCACGGCACGCCTCGGCGCGGGTGAGGCGTTCACGGAGGGACGCTCGCCGACCGAGTGGGTCGAGCACTTGTGGGCGGAGTCCATCCGCAAGTCCGCCGGCTACGGAATCGCGCTTCCCGAACTCGCCGAGTTCCGCGAGCTGGGGTCGCTGGAACTGCCGATGCCCCGATCGGCGCCCACAGCGTTCTCCCTCCTGCGGAAGGATCCGGATGCGCATCCGCTGGCCACTCCGTCCGGGAAGGTCGAGCTGTACTCGGCCACGATCGACGCATTCGGCTACGACGACTGTCCGGGGTGGGCCCGCTGGATGGAGCCGGTCGAGTGGCTCGGGTCCGACCTCGCCGCACGGTTCCCCCTGCACCTGGTCTCTCCCCAGCCCGACGGCAAGCTGCACAGCCAGTTCGACCACGGCAGCGAGTCCCGGCGGCACAAGGTCGACGGACGCGCCGTCGCGCGGCTGTCGGTAGCGGATGCGGCACAGCGGGGCATCGTCGACGACGACATCGTCCGCCTCTGGAACGATCGCGGAGCCTGTCTGGCGGCCGCGAGAGTCGACCCCGGGCTGCGCCCCGGCGTCATCGCGCTGCCGACCGGAGCCTGGTTCGACCCCGTCGAGCCGGGCGCGCACGCGGGACCGGGAGCGCTCGACAAGCACGGCAACCCCAACGTCCTGACCATCGACATCGGCACCTCGCGCCTGGCCCAAGGGCCGTCGTCGCATACGTGCCTCGTCGAAGTGGAGCTCTTCGAGGGCGTGCTCCCCGAGATCACCGCCCACAACCCTCCCCGGATCGCCACGTGGCTCCCGGGGCCTGATCTGGAGGAAGATTGACATGACTGAAAACCCCCGCTTTGACGTCCCCGCGAACTACATCGACGGGGAGTGGACCGCACCCTCGACGATCGCCAGGGCCGAGGTCTACGACTCGAACACCGGGTCCGTCATCGGTTCGGCACCGTTGAGCAGCAGCACCGACGTCGACAGTGCCGTCGTCGCGGCCAAGCGTGCCCAGCCGCTATGGTGGGCGCTCACCGGTGCACAGCGCGCCGAGCACCTGCGCCGTGTTGCACGTGAGCTCGAGGCGCGCCACGACCGCCTCACGCAGCTGATCACTATGGAGGTGGGCGCGAACCAGGAGATCGCATCCGGGTCGCAGACCATGACCCCGGTCATGAGCTTCGACATCGCGGCTGACCTCGCCGAGACATACGACTTCGTCGAAGTGCTGGGCGACAACCGCATCGTCCGCGAGCCGGTCGGAGTGGTCGGCGCGATCACAGCCTGGAACTTCCCGCTGCACCTTGTGACGGTCAAGGCGGCCTTCGCGATCGCCGCCGGCAACACCGTCGTCGTCAAGCCCAGCGAGATCGCTCCCCTCACGGCGGCGGTCTTCGCGGAGGCCCTCGCGGCGGCAGAGCTGCCCGCCGGTGTCATCAACATCGTGTTCGGCGACGGCGCCGGTGTCGGCGAGGCGATCGTCGCACACCCCGACGTGCGCATGATCTCCTTCACCGGCTCGACGCGCGCCGGACGCCGGATCGGCGAGGTCGCCGCGCAGAAGGTGGCGAAGGTCGCTCTCGAACTCGGCGGGAAGAGCCCGCTGGTGGTCCTCCCCGGCGCGCCCCTCGATGAGGCCGTGCGCTTCGGCGTGAACGACATCCTGCTCAACAACGGCCAGCGTTGCGATGGCTTCACGCGGCTTGTCGTGCCCCGCGCCGACCTGGCCGAGGTCGAGCGCATCGCCGGCGAGGCCATGGCCGAACGCGTCGTCGGTGCGTCGTCGGATCCCGCGAACCAGGTTGGACCGCTTGCATCCAAGGCGCAGCAGGAGCGCGTGCTCGGGTTCATCGATGCGGGTGTCCGCGAGGGAGCGAAGCTTGTCGTCGGAGGACCGGGCGCGCCCGAGCTGCCGGAGGAGAACCGCAGCGGCTACTTCATTCGCCCGACCGTGTTCTCGGAAGTGACGCCCGAGATGACGATCGCCCGCGAGGAGATCTTCGGACCCGTGTTGTCGATCCAGGCGTATGACGATGTCGAGGAGGCCGTGCAGATCGCCAACGACACGGAGTATGGACTCGCCGCCGGCGTGTTCGGCAAGGACGACGAGTCCGCGCTCGAGGTGGCTGCGCGCCTGGAGGCCGGCATGGTGACCGTCAACGGGGGCGCCATGGACATCCTCGCCCCGTTCGGCGGGTACAAGCAGTCGGGCATCGGGCGCGAGTTCGGCCGATACGGGTTCGAGGAGTTCCTCGAGGTCAAGGCCGTGCGTCTGCCCGGCGGGAACGCCGCGGCCACCGTGTGACCGCGGCAGCGTCACGATGCGCGGCACCCGCTCCGCACCAGGTACCGTTGTAAGGTCCGGCCGCCGTTCGTCCGACCGCGCAGCCCGGCCCATCCCCTCTCGCACCGGAGCAGCAGCATGTCCCTTCCCGAGTACGCCTCGACCCGCAATGACTGGATCGCCCGCGAGGAGCTTGCTGAGCAGCTCATCCCGCTGATCGGCCGTCTCTATCGCGACCACGGCGTCGTCACCTCGATCCAGGGTCACCGGATCATCAACCTCTCGGCGATCGGGATCATCGAGGCGCACGACCGTGCGGGACAGCTCGGTCACCGCGAAGTGTCGCTGCGGGACACGCAGCGCGTCCTCGACGCGCTCCTCGCGATCCGGCCCGGTCCGGCCTCACTCGACGTCGCCCGCCTCGCGGAAGCCCTCGAGGGCGTCGAACCGGAGCTCGTCGAACAGCGTCTGCGCGAGTCGATCGGCGGTATCGGCGGCGACGACCGTGACGCACCCCGCAGCACCGACGTCGTCCTGTACGGGTTCGGACGCATCGGACGACTTCTCGCCCGCATCCTCGTGGCACACGGTGGCAATGGATCGGGCCTGCACCTGCGCGCGATCGTGGTGCGGCGGGGCTCGGACAATGACCTCTCCAAGCGCGCCAGCCTGCTCGCCCGCGACTCCGTGCACGGCTCCTTCGCCGGTTCGGTGACGATCGACGCCGAAGCGAACGTCATCGTCGCCAACGGCACCCGCATCCAGGTGATCTACTCCGACGACCCCACCTCGATCGACTACACCGAATACGGCATCACGGATGCTCTGGTCGTCGACAACACGGGACGCTGGCGCGACGAGGCCGGCCTCTCGCAGCACTTGAGCTGCCCCGGTGTCGCGCGTGTCCTGCTCACCGCCCCCGGGAAGTCGCCGCTGAAGAACATCGTCTTCGGCATCAACCAGGACACGATCCAGCCCGAGGACCGCATCCTCTCCGCCGCATCCTGCACCACCAACGCCGTCACGCCGGTCCTCAAGGCCGTGAACGAGGCGTTCGGGGTTGTCCGTGGTCATGTCGAGACCGTCCACTCGTTCACGAACGACCAGAACCTCATCGACAACTTCCACAAGGGCGACCGCCGCGGACGCTCCGCCGTGCTGAATATGGTGATCACGGAGACCGGGGCGGCCAAGGCGGTCGGCAAGGCGTTGCCCGAGCTCGAGGGGAAGCTCACCGGATCGAGCATCCGCGTGCCCACCCCGGACGTGTCGCTCGCGATCCTCAACCTCTCGCTCGAACGCGCTGTGACCCGCGACGAGATCAACGACTACCTGCGCCGCGTGTCGCTGCACTCCGAACTGCGGCAGCAGATCGACTATGTCGAGTCGCCCGAGGTCGTCTCGACCGACTTCGTCGGCTCGCACCGTGCGGGCATCGTCGACGGTCTCGCGACGGTCGCGACCGGCACCGACGTCGTGCTGTACGTCTGGTACGACAACGAGTACGGCTACTCGTGCCAGGTCATCCGCGTGCTCGAAGCGCTCGCGGGCGCGCACCCGGTCATCGCCCCACCGCGCACGCCGCTCGCCGAGATCTCCACGATCGCGGAGTCCGTGGGCGTATCGGCACCGGTCGAGCCCGCACCGGTCTGAGCTACGCCGCTCGGGACACCCCGACCGGTCACACCCGACCCGTCACCCCGACCGGTCACCCCGACCGGTCACACCCGACACGTCACGCCCTCGCCCGCCGGACCAGCACCTCCTCGAGGAACGCGTAGATCGTGGCGTGCAGCGCGGCGGTCGCGGCGTTGTCGACGCTCCCGGCATGCCCACCGTCGACCGGCTCGAGGTAGTGCGCCTCGGCGTCGGTCTGCTCCTGCAGCAGCGCCGCCATCTTGCGTGCCTGCACGGGGCCGACGCGATCGTCGCTCGTCGCGGCGTAGATGAGGCTCGGCGGGTAGGCGCGGTCACGATCGACCAAGTGATACGGCGAGAACGTGCGGATGAATGCCCAGTCCTCGGGGTCGTCGGGGTCGCCGTACTCGGCGATCCAACTCGCACCGGCTGACAGCCGCGTGTAGCGGCGCATGTCCAACAGCGGCACGCCGCACACGATCGCCCCGAAGTCCTCGGGGAACTGCGTGAGCATGTTGCCGACGAGAAGTCCGCCGTTACTGCGACCGTGGCATCCGATCTGTTCGGGTGTCGTCACGCCGCGGGCGACGAGGTCGCGCGCGACCGCCGCGAAATCCTCGTAGGCTCGGTGCCGCTGCTCGCGCAGCGCCGCCAGATGCCACTGCGGCCCGAACTCCCCGCCGCCGCGGATGTTCGCGACGACATACACTCGACCGTGCTCCAGCCAGGCCGGTCCGACCAACGTCGGATACTCGGGCGTGAGCGCGTGCTCGAACCCGCCGTAGCCGTTCATGAGCACCGGCAGGGTGCCCTGACGCTCTGCCGGACCGACCTCGAAGTACGGCACGCGGGTGCCGTCGGCCGAGACCGCCCAGTGTTGCGTCGCGGCGAGCCCGGTCGTGTCGAACACCGGCTTCGCCCGGGCGACGACGTGCGGGCTCGGAGCGACCGCATCCGTCACGAGCAACGTCGGGGGAGTGAGGAACCCGCGGGCAAGCACCCAGAGTTCGTCGTCTTCGTCGGCGTCGGCCGTGGCGACGGATGCGGCGAGCTGATCGCTCTCGCCGAGCCCGAGGTCCAGGTGCACGGACGAGCCGTCCGGGTCCAGTGCGCGCAAACTCGGTCGCACGTCGTCGAGCACAGTGAGGACGAGGCGGCTCTTGGTCCAGGTCCAGTTCTCCAGCACGGTGTGCGGCGTGGGGACGAAGACCGGGCGCAGCTCATCACCGGCGCCGGTGCTCGTTCCGCCGTGTACTCGGCCGCGGGTCACCGCGTCGAGCGGCCCGAGCAGGAGCGTGCCCGCCGCGTGTGTCTGGTCCGCGACCTGCCACGGGGTGGTCGTGCGGATCGCGACGAGGTCACCGTGGACGTCGACGTGCGCGTCCTCGGGCGCGTCGACGTGGGCGAGGGCGGGCTCGGCGGCCGCATCCGAGGCATCCCAGACCCACTGCTCGCCGTGGAAGAAATCGTGCGCGACCTCGACGATGCCCGTGACGCGCTCGCCCTTGCGGTCGACGCGCACGAAGACGCCGACATCGCTCGTGGCGCCCTCGAACACGACCCGCGCTGCCGCCAGATCGGTGTCGCGCCGCCAGATCCGTGCCGATCGCGGGTAACCGGAGTCCGTCGACGATCCGCCGGCGACGGCCGTGGCGACGAGCAGCGTGTCGGCATCGATCCACGCGGCGTGCGACTTGGCCAGTTCGAGCGCGAAGGGGGCGTCGACGACGAATCCACCGGCGTCCAGATCGAACTCGCGCAGCACCGTCGCATCCCCACCGTCGGGACTGAGCTGCAGCAGCACGCGCGCCGAACCCGCCGGGCCGTGCACCGCGCGCCCGAACGTCCACGCCGTTCCCTCCGCCGCACCCAGCGCGTCGAGATCGAGGAGCACCTCCCACTCGGGTGCACCGGCGCGGAACGACGCGCGATCGCTTCGCCGCCACAGCCCGCGCGGATGCTCGGCATCGCGCCACAGGTCGTACATCCAATCGCCGTGCCGCGTGGGCACGATCAGGCGTTCGGGGTCGTCGAGGATCCCGCGCAACCGCTCCTGGAGCGCGCTGCGCTCGGATGATCCGAAGGCGTTCTCGGTCTCGGCCGTGCGCTCGGCCGCCCACGCGAGTGCCTCGGGAGAGTGGATGTCTTCGAGCCAGAGGAACGGGTCGTGCGGCTCGTCAGCCGTCTCGTTCGCGGTGGCGGCGTTGCTGAGGGGTGCGCTCATCGTGCCAGCCTATGACGGGGCTCCGACACGGGTCCGGGGTCCGACACGGCGGGCGGGCGTCCGTCGGTGCGGGCATAGGCTGGGCGGCAACGCCACCCCCCGAAGAGACGGAGCGCCACATGTCCTTTCAGGCATATCTTGACAACATCGAGGACAAGACCGGTCTGACGCCGCGCCAGTTCATCGATCTCGCCGAGGCGAAGGGGTTTGGGCCGGGCACGAAGGCGGGGGAGATCATCGCCTGGCTCGGCGAGGACTACGGACTCGGCCGTGGTCACGCGATGGCACTCGTGCACGTCATCACGAAAGGCCCGCAGATCTCCGCCACACACGTCGGCTCGACCGGGTCGCACGCCGACGCATCCGACACACTCTGGCTCGACGGCAAAGCGACACGGCCGGTACCTTGACACGACCGGCACCTTGACGCGGCCCGCACCTTGACGCGGCCGTCACCTGGGCGAATCATTCACACATGATGACGATGGATGCAGGCCCTCCGGCGGTGTCGATCCGCGGGCTGCGGGTGCGACGCGGCCGCACGGACGTCTTCGACGGGCTCGATCTCGACCTCCCCGCCGGGCGGATCACGGGCCTGCTCGGCCCGAGCGGCGGCGGCAAGACGACCCTGATGCGCTCGATCGTCGGTGTGCAGACGATCGACGCGGGGTCCGTCTCCGTCCTGGGCGCCCCCGCCGGCTCCCGCGCCCTGCGCCGCCGGGTCGCGTACGACACGCAGTCGGCGTCGGTGTACGACGACCTCACGATCGCCCAGAACCTCCGCTACTTCGGGCGCGTGATCGGCGCCTCGCGCGCGGACGTCGCCCACGTCATCGCCGAAGTCGGTCTCACGGGGCGCGAGAAGCAGCTGATCGGATCCCTCTCCGGAGGTCAGCGCGGCCGTGTCTCGCTCGCCACCGCGATGCTGGGAAGCCCCGAGCTGCTCGTGCTCGACGAGCCGACCGTCGGACTCGATCCCGTGCTGCGCGAGAACCTGTGGACGCTTTTCCGCGGACTCGCCGACCGCGGGGCGACGCTGCTCGTCTCGAGTCACGTCATGGATGAGGCGCTGCGCTGCGACGACATCGTCCTGATCCACAACGGACGCGTGCTCGCGCACACGACGCCGAAGGGACTTCTGCGCGAGACGCACGCGAAGGACCCGGACACGGCGTTCCTCCGCCTGATCGAGCGCGACACCCCCGCATCCGGACCGCCGTCCTCCGCACCGCCGGCCTCCGGCAGGCCCGCATCCGGGACGGAGGTCACGCGATGACCCTCACCCGCACGCTCGCGACCGCCGGGCGGGTCCTGCGCCAGCTCGGTCACGATCCGCGATCCATCGCGCTCATGCTCGTGGCACCGAGCCTCCTGGTCGGGCTGTTCGCGTGGCTCTTCAGCGATCAGGACGGCGTGTTCGACCAGTTCGGCGGACCCATCCTCGCGCTCTTCCCGTTCGTCGTGATGTTCCTCATCACGTCGATCACGACGCTCCGGGAGCGTCGTTCGGGCACCCTCGAACGACTGTTGTCCACACCGCTCGGCAAGGCCGACTTCATTGTCGGCTACGCCATCGCGTTCGGGTTCATGGCGATCATCCAGGCGATCGCGACGGTCGCGTTCGCGGTGGGAGTGTGCGGCCTGGATGTCTCCGGCCCGCTATGGCAACTGGGTCTGGTCGCGGTCATCGACGGGATCCTGGGCACGGCGCTGGGACTGCTCGCGAGTGCCTTCGCACACACCGAGTTCCAAGCGGTGCAGTTCATGCCGCTGCTGGTGTTCCCGCAGATCATCCTCGGCGGGCTGTTCATGCCGCGCGACCAGATGCCCGACGTGCTGTACGCGATCTCGGATTGGCTGCCGCTGAGTTATGCCGTCGAGGCGATCAACGCGGTAACGGCTGCCGACGAGGGGTGGGACCTGTGGCGACCCGTGCTCATCGTGGCGGCGTTCGCAGTCGGATCACTCGTGCTCGCCTCGCTCACGCTGCGCCGTCGTACCCGCTGATCGTGCGCGGCGGCCGTCCACCGTTGCGTTCAGCGCTGTGGCCGGACGCCCCGCAGCTTGGCCGTGAGGGTGAGCAGGGCCGAGAGTTCGTCGTCGTCGAGCGAGGCCATCCGATCGGCGATCGAGCGTCCGTGTGCTGCGGCGACCTGACGGAAGGCGCTCGCGCCGGTGTCGGTCGCGGTCACGAGCGCACCGCGACCGTCCTCGGGGTCGACGCACTTGGTGATGAGGCCACGAGCGACCATGCGGTCCACGAGGCGGGAGACGCTGGGCTGGCTGATCAGCATGTTCGCGGTCACATCGCGCAGTCGCGCCGTCATCCCGGGCGCGCGGGTCACGGTGAGCAGCACGTCGTACTCGCCCTGAGTGAGGGCGGTGTCCTCGAAATCGGCGCTGATCTCGTGGAACACCTCGTGCTGCGCGCGGAAAAGGCTCTCCCACGCGTCGATGGCCAAGCGGCGGTCGGTCATGCCGATACTGTACGCGGATGCGGCGTCCGCACGCGCGCGGTCGGGTCGGCACCCGTAGCGTGGAGGGTATGAGGACTCTGCCCGGGATGCTTCACGACCGCTTGCCCCGTGCTCGGATGCTGCGTGCCCGGATGCTGCGTGTCGCGGCCGTGCTCGCGATCGCCGCGACCGTCGGACTGGTCGCGCCTCTCGCCGGTCCGCACGACGCGGCGGCCGCCGCACCGGACGCCGCCGCACCGGACGCCGCCGCACCGGCCGCCGCCGCACCGGATGCTCTCGCCGGGGTCGAGGACTTCACCTTCTCGAGTCTCGACGTCGAGTACACGCTGGGCCGGCGTGACGATGGGACGAGTACGCTGCACGTCGTCGAGACGTTCACGGCCGAGTTCCCCGACATCGATCAGAACCGCGGCATGCGCCGCAGCATCCCCGACACGTACAACGGGCAGCCCCTGCATCCGCGGTTGGTGTCGATCACGGATGCGGCGGGCGCACCGCGCCCCGCGGAGACCGCCTCCGACGACGGCGTCTACACGATGACCTCCGCGGCCGCGAGCTACGTGCACGGCACGCAGGTGTACGTCTTCACCTACGAGCTCGAGAACGTGACGTGGGATTTCCCCGACACGGGGCTCGAGTTCTACTGGGATGTCAACGGCGTCGACTGGGCGCAGCCGTTCGGTGAGGTGACGGCGCGCGTGCAGGTGGAGCCCGATCTGGCCGCGACGATGACGGGTCGACGGGCCTGCTACGCGGGATACCAGGGTTCGACGACCCCGTGCGAGATGCGCGTCTCCGGCGATGTGGTCGAGGCCACCGCATCCGACCTCGGCCCGCGTCAGACGATGACGATCGCGCTCGGGTTCGCGGACGGCACGTTCACCGAGTTCGACGCCGGTTTCTTCGCCTCGCCGCTGGGGTGGCTGCAGAGCGTCGCCGGAGTCGGGCTGATCGGGTCCATCGTGTGGGCGGGCGCGTCGCGCCGTCGGCTTCGGGATGAGCCGGGGCGCCCCACGATCATCGCCGAGTACACGCCGCCGCCCGAGATCGACGCGCTCGAGAGCGCCCTGCTGCTGAAGCGGACGACGAAGGCGATCCCGGCGGAGGTGCTCGAGCAGGCGGTCGTCGGCAGTATCCGGATCGTGGAGGTTCCGGGGCATCGGTGGGTAGGTCCGAAGCTGCAGGCTGAGCTGCTCGACCGGTCCCGCGCGGACGGCGACGGCCGGATGCTCCTGGACGGCCTGTTCGACCCGGCGGACCCTCCGGGGACGGTGTTCGAGTTCGGCCGTCAGGACACCCGGTTCTCGTCGCAGGCGCAGAAGGTCCTGGGAGCGGCGAACAGGGAGCTCAAGCGTCGTGGGGTGTGGCGCCGCATCCCCACGGGTGTGCGGGCGTGGCCGATCGTGCTGGCTGTCGCGTCGGCGGCGCTGGTCGGGCTGTTCGGGGCGCTCGCGCTCAGCACGTTCGTGCATCCGGTGGTCCCGATCGTGCTGATCGCCGCGGCCGTGCCCGTGCTGATCACGGTGAGCGCGCTCGTCTCGCGGACGCCGCTCACCGCGAAGGGCGCAGAAGTGCGCGACCATCTGCTCGGGCTCAAGCTGTTCATCGAGTGGGCCGAAGCCGACCGCATCCGGATGCTGCAGTCTCCCGCCGGCGCGGAGCGCGTGCGCATCGACACGAACGACCCGCGGCAGGTGCTCCGGCTGTACGAGACGCTGCTGCCCTACGCTGTCGTGTTCGGCCAGGAGCGGCAGTGGGCCGCGCAGCTCGCCGTGTTCTACGCGGGTGCGACGCCGTACTGGTACGTCGGGACGAGCGGCTTCGACGCGTCGTCGTTCTCGTCCGGGATCGGGACCCTGTCGGCCAGCGCCTCCTCGTCGTCCTCGACCTCGGGCGGATCGAGCGGCGGCGGCTCCGCCGGCGGTGGCGGTGGCGGGGGAGGGGGCGGCGGCGTCTGAGCCCGGGTCGGGCCGCGAGCGTGCTTCTGACGGACGAGATGCTGGGGGTAGCCCCACACTCTCGTCCGCCAGAAGCACGCTCGCCGTCCGCCGCTCGCCGTCCGGCGTCCGCCGTCCGGCGCCGGGCCGGCGCGCGGCGGGGCAGGACGCAAGTGGGCCGGACGCAAGTGGGCCGGTCGGAGAGGCTTCCGACCGGCCCTTGTCCCTTGCACCAAGAGTGTCCTGCAATCACATGCCGGTAGCTGCCACAGCAAAACAACTACCGTGCTTGCACTCTATAACGGAAAGGTAACGAAGGGAAGAGTGCGTCAACGCTGGACGAGGGTCAACGCGCGGCGGCGTCCCACCAGTCGAGGACCCGGGTGCCGATCAGCGTCAGCCAGCGCGAGGGCTTGCCCTCGGGTGCGTCGACGTCGAGCCACGTGCGTCCGGCGAGGGGTGTCGTCTGCAGCCAGGTGCCGTCGGGCTGGCGGGCGGCGCGCACGGCCTTGATCGCGTCGGCGAGGCGTGGATCGGGTGACGTGCCTTCGAGCAGGGAGGCATCGCGGAAGTGGTCGAGGGCCATCAAGGCGCTGTAGCGGTGCCGGTTCGGATACACGAACCGGGTCACGAAGGGACCGACCTGCTCGCCCGTCGACTGTCGGTACATGAGGCGACGGGTGAGCAGATACTCCTCGCCGCCGTGGCGCGCGTCGCGCAGGGATGTGTCGCCCGTGAACTGCTCGTACGCGAGGATGCCTCGCACCGCGTTGAGTGTGGAGTGGAACGACGATCGGACCGAGTCACCCTCTTCGGCCTCGCAGTTCCAACCGCCGTCAGCGAGGCGATGCGCGGGGAACCATGCCGCGAGTTCTGAGACGTCGGCGCCGAGCCATGCGCCGCTCGCGAGCGTGTAGGAGTTGATGCACACGTCGACTTCGCCACCCCAGTACGGCAGGCCGTTGTAGTCCCACTGGCTGTGTGCGGCGAGCTTCTCCGCGGTGCCGGCCAGCACCGAAGCATCCACCCCCCACTCCCGCAGGTCCTTCAGTACCCACGTCGTCGCCACCCAGGGCTGGCCCGGTTCGTCAGCCTCGGCGCTGCCGAAGAACCCCGCGGGGAAGAACGAACCGCCGGCCCACTGGCCGTCGGGGTCCTGTCTCGCGAGCAACGCGGCGCCGAAGCCCTCGGATGCGACGCGGGCGCGTGTCGCCTGCCACACGGCCGGCGGAGCGCCCGCGATATCTCGCTCGGCCTGCCACCGCACGGCGGGGTCGGAATCGAGCAGCCAGTCGAGTGTCTGCGGATCGATTGCCATGCGCGGCACGCTACCAAGGGCTGCCGACATCGGACAGTGCGATGGCAGCGCGGAAAGGGGAGGCTCGCCTTGCTGGCAGGCAGGCGAGCGTGCGGGGAGCATGACGACATGGGATTCGTCACGCGGATGTCCCGCCTTTACCCGGTCGTCGTGCTCACAGTCGTCGTCGGGGCAGTCGTCGCAGTGCTCGCCTGGATCGGGCTGGGAGAGGTCGGGCGGTGGACGGCGACGGTCTACGTCGCGGGGTTCATCGTGTGGACCGCGGTGGGCATGGTCCGCTCCGTGCTGCGCGGGCACTTCGGGCTCGACATCCTCGCCGTTGTCGCGATGACCGCGACGCTGCTCGTCGGCGAATATGTGGCATCCCTCATCATCGTGTTGATGCTCTCGGGCGGCGAGGCGCTCGAGGACTTCGCGGCGTACCGTGCCCGACGCGACCTGAATGCCCTGCTCGAACGGGCACCGCAGACTGCGCACGTACTCGTCGACCCGGAGGGGCTCGACACGGGCGCCGTTCAGGACGTCGCCGCCGACGACGTGCAGGTGGGCGATGTGCTGCTCGTGCGCCCTGCCGAGCTCGTGCCCGTCGACGGGATCCTGCTGAGCTATGCCGCGGAGTTCGATGAATCGTCGCTCACGGGGGAGAGCCTCCCCGTCAGTCGCGCGGCCGGCGACGCGGTCATGTCAGGCTCGGTGAACGGGCCCAACGCCGTGCGCGTGCAGGCGGCACGGACGAGCGCAGACAGTCAGTATCAGCAGATCGTCGCGCTCGTGGCCGAGGCCGAGCAGTCCAAGGCTCCGGTGGTTCGGTTCGCGGATCGCTTCGCGATTCCCTTCACGGCCGTGTCGCTGCTCATCGCGGGCATCGCGTGGGCGCTCTCCGGCGACGCGGCGCGGTTCGCTGAAGTCCTCGTGCTTGCGACGCCGTGCCCACTGCTGATCGCCGCGCCGGTGGCGTTCCTCGGCGGGCTGTCGCAGTCGTCGAAGAACGGCGTCATCGTCAAGGGCGGAGCGGTGCTCGAGCAGCTCGCGCGCATACGCGCGGCGGCGTTCGACAAGACGGGAACCCTCACCCAGGGGCGACCGGAGCTCGTCGACGTTCGTTCCGCCGGCGGATTCGCTCCCGACGAGTTGCTTCGGTTCGCAGCATCCGCGGAGCAGTACTCCAGTCACGTGCTGGCGCAGGGGGTGCGCGCGGCAGCGGCTGCGCGAGGTCTCGACCTGTGGAACGCCGAACGCGCCAGCGAAGTCGCGACCAACGGCGTCACCGCCCTCATCGAGGGGCGCACCGTCGTCGTGGGAAAACCGTCGTACATCGCCTCGCTCGCGCCCGATCTGACACGGGCAACCCTGCGCCCCGGCGAGGCCGCTGCGTATGTCGCGATCGACGGACACTATGCCGGAGTGCTGGTCCTCGCCGACGATGCGCGCCCCGAATCGGCGGCCGTCGTGCGCTGGCTGCGCGCGAACGGCGTGCAGCGGGTCGCGATGCTCACCGGCGACGCCGCGCCCACCGCCGAGTCGATTGCGCACCAGGTCGGGATCACCGAGGTGCACGCCGAACTGCTGCCGGCGGACAAGGTGCACCTCGCCGCGACGATGACGCCGCGCCCCGTGCTCATGGTGGGCGACGGGGTGAACGATGCGCCCGTGCTCGCCGCCGCCGACGTCGGGATCGCGATGGGCGCGAAAGGCGCCACTGCGGCGGGGGAGGCGGCCGACGCGGTGATCCTCTCGGACACGCTGGGCAAGCTCGTCGACGCTGTGCGCATCGGCCGGCACACACTGTCGGTCGCGATGACCGCGATCTGGATCGGCGTCGCGCTCAGTGTGGGGCTCATGCTCGTCGCGACGACGGGCGTCATCCCCGCGGTCGCGGGGGCGCTCACGCAGGAGCTCGTCGACCTGGCCACCATCCTGTACGCGCTGCGGGCGCTGCGCGCACCCCGGGCGAAGCCCCTTGACCCGACAACATAGGACTCCTTTCAGCGGTGGCAAGTCAGCGTTCGTGGACGCCGGGGTGCGACTACCGTTGAGTGAGAGGACGAATAGACTTTGATCTATGGATGCGGTCGATTCCCCCGCGCTCGCGGTTCTCGCTGACCCCACGCGCGCCCGCATCCTGCACCTGATCCGCGAGGCCGATGACGGCCGCGCGATGGTCAGTCGCCTCGCGGACCAGCTCGGACTGCGTCAGCCCACGGTCAGCCACCACATGGCTGCGCTGCGCGCGGAGGGAGTCGTGATCGGCGAGCCCGACGGGCGTCGGGTCTGGTATTCGATCAATCCGGATCACGCCGACCGGGTCACGGCGCTCCTCGGTCCGCCCGCGTCCGCCACATCCGAGCCCGACTGGGATCGGCTCGTCGACGACCTGGCCGCGCGATACCGGGGCACCTTCAGTCGCGAGACCGTCGCTCGCTATCTCGCGGACTCGCGGGAGCGGCTCGCCGCGCCGCCCGGTGCCGGCGGCGCGCCGGCCCACGGCGCGCCGGCCCACAGCGCAGCACGCGAACCCACCCACGACAGGGTGCCGCTCCTCGCATCCCGGGCCGCGGCATTCGCCGTGTCGCGCCTCGACGACGTGCGCCGGGCGGCGGAGGGCGCAGGGGAGGCGCCGTCGGTGCTGTTCGTGTGCGTTCAGAACGCCGGACGCTCGCAGCTCGCCGCCGGCATTCTGCGCCAACTCGCCGGTGACCGCGTGATCGTCCGCACCGCGGGTTCCTCCCCGGCCGCCGAGGTGCGCGCGGCGATCGTGACCGCGCTCGATGAGATCGGTGTCACGCTCGGTGGCGAGTTCCCCAAGCCGCTCACCGACGAAGCGGTGCGGGCGGCCGATGTCGTGGTCACGATGGGATGCGGGGATGCGTGTCCCGTGTATCCGGGGCGTCGATATCTCGACTGGGATCTCGCCGATCCGGCCGGTCAGCCCCTGAGCGTCGTGCGCGCCATCCGCGACGACATCGACCAGCGGGTTCGGGCACTCCTCGCGGAACTGCTCGCGACGCATAGATAGATATACGTCTATGCTTTCTGAAAAGGAGGCGAGGTCGTCATGAGCGAGAAACCCACGGTGCTGTTCGTCTGTGTCCACAACGCGGGCCGATCGCAGATGGCCGCCGGCTACCTGCAGGCACTGGTCGGTGACCGGGTCGAGGTGCTCTCCGCCGGATCGGTGCCGGCCGATCAGGTGAACCCGGTCGCCGTCGCCGCGATGGCCGAGGAGGGCATCGACATCGCGGGCAACACCCCCACCCTGCTCACGGTCGATGCCGTGCGCGAGTCGGACGTCGTGATCACGATGGGATGCGGGGATGCCTGCCCCATCTTCCCCGGCAAGCGCTACGAGGACTGGCAGCTCGACGACCCCGCCGGGCAGGACCTCGATGCCGTGCGACCGATCCGCGACGACATCCGGGGCCGCGTCGAGGCGTTGCTCGCGACGCTGCTCGGGCCGTGAGGGATCACCCGCTCGGGCGGAGTGCGCTCGCCGAGTTCATCGGCACCGGGCTGCTCGTCACGGTCGTGGTGGGATCCGGAATCGCCGCCGAACGTCTCTCCACCGACACCGGCGTGCAGCTTCTGGCGACCAGCATCGCGACGGCGCTCGGGCTCGGTGTCCTGATTCTCCTCCTGGCTCCCCTCTCGGGCGCGCACTTCAACCCCATGGTCTCCGCTGTTGACACGATCCTCGGCCGTCGTGGCGGGACGCACCTGCCGACGCCGCACGTCGCGATCTATGTGCCCGCGCAGATCGTGGGCGGGATCGCCGGGGTGGTCCTGGCCAACGCCATGTTCGATACGCCGACCGCGATCTCCGGCACGGCCCGGGCCACGGCATCCACTCTCCTCGCCGAGATCGTCGCGACCGCCGGGCTGGTGCTCGTCATCATGGGGCTGCGTCGTGCCGGACAATCGGCGCCGATCATCGCGGCCGCCGTCGGCGCGTACATCGGGGCGGGGTACTGGTTCACCAGCTCGACCTCCTTCGCCAACCCCGCCGTCACGGTCGCCCGCATGTTCACCGATACGTTCGCGGGCATCGCTCCAGCATCCGTGCTGCCGTTCCTTGCCGCCCAGGTCGCCGGCGCGGGGTTGGCCGTGGTGCTCACGATGTGGCTCTTTCCGCGGGGTGTGCACGACGGTGGCAGTAGTATATAATCAGTCATATAACCAGGAGGGGCGGGATGGCACTGACGAGCGTCGATTTGGATCCGCAGTTGATCGAGCGCGCGAGGGCTCTCACGGGGGAGCGCTCGAATCGTGCCGTGATCGACCTCGCGCTGCGTCGACTCATCGCGTCGAAGCAGAAGGGTGAGATGATCGCGGGCATCGCGGAACTGTCGCATCTGGCGGAGGAACTGGATGCACCCGTCGTCCGTCCTCCCGCGTCGGCGGCTCTGTGACCGACTACCTGGTCGACAATTCCGTCTGGGCGAGGTTGGCGTCCGGGGACCCCGCCGTCACCGCACGGCTGCGGCAGATCGAACGATCGCCCGCAGACCTCATCGTGACGTGTCCGCCGCAGGTCCTCGAGTTCTGCCACAGCGCCCGGACGCCGCAGGAGTATGTCGAGCACCGAGACCGGATCACGCTCGGCTTTCCGCTCGAGCATGCACCCGACGAGTCCCTGGTGTTGGACATCCAGTCGGCGTTGTGGAGCGCGGGATACGTTCGGGCCGCTGGAGCTCTGGACATCCTCATCGCCGGGTATGCGATCGTCAACGGAGCGACCGTGCTGAGCGCCGATCACGACTTCGACCACATCGCCGCCGTGACCGCGCTCAGCCACGAGTTCATCGCCCCCTCTTCGTCGATGCCGTGAGCACGGTCTCGCTCGGGTAGCTTCGTGCCAGACGCCCCCTGCCACACCCGCGAGAACGGAGCCGCCATGCTCGACGCGGCACGTGATGCCCCCGGCACGGCGGGCGCCGTCATCCGTGTGATCCTGCACTCGACCGCCGCGGGCCTGTTCGACACCGAGCGCGCGGCGCTCGCGGACGAGCCCGACGGCGTTCACCAGCACCGCACCCGGGTGCGGCGCCTGCGCAGCGTGCTGGCGGGGTTCCGCGACTACCTCGACGACGCGGCCGCGGAGCACCTGCGCGTCCAGTTCGCCGAGTGGGGCCGTGAACTCGGGGTCGTGCGCGACATCGAGGTGCGGGCCAACGCCGCCGCCTCGGCGATCGATGAACTCGGGATCGACGACCCGCATCTGGAACGTCGTCTCGTCGGGGTCGATCGCGCGGAGTACCGCGGCGCTCACGCGCGGCTGCGGGAGCAGCACGCGGGCTCGCGCAGTGCGGCGCGGATGGACGCCCTGCGCCGGTTCCCTGACGATCCGCCGCTGAGCGCCGCGGCCGATGCCCCGATCGACACCCTCCAGTCGGTCGTGCGCCGCGAGGCCCGCCGCGTACGTCGCGCCGTCACGCGCAGTGATGGCTCGCTGGACGCGCTGCACGATGCGCGCAAGGCGGGCCGTCGCCTGCGCTACGTCGTCGAGGCGCTGCACGAGGCCGCGCCGGACTTCGGTGGAGACGCAATGGATGCTCTCGCTCGAGCGGGCGAAGAAGTTCACGACAGCCTCGGCACGCACCGCGACGAGCTCCTGTTCGGCGATCGCGTGCGACGGGCCCGCACTCACGCGGGTCGGGCGGGCGAGCGCGTCGGAAACTTCGACCTGCTCATCGTCCATGCCGAGACGAAGGGTCGGGAAGCGCTCGAACGTCTCCCCGCCGCGATCGCGCGCGTCCGCGAGGCCGTCGCGGGCCTCTGAGGTGTCGGCTGATTCCTGCTCGTTGTAGTGCAGAAGACCTGCTAACTGTAGCGTAGGAAAACTGCTAACTGTAGTGTAAAACGCCTGCTAACTGTAGCGTAGAACGCCTGCTCGTTGTAGTATTCGAGGATGGAATACACGAGGCGGATCATCGACGATGAGATGGACGAGCTCTTCGGTGACCTGCCCGCGCTTGCCCTGGACGGTGCCAAGGCGGTCGGCAAGACGGAGACGGCGTCGCAACGCGTCTCGGGTGTTGTCCGCCTCGACATGCCGCGCACGCAACAGGCGATCGCGGCGGATCCCGAGAGCATCCTCGCCCGACCGCGTCCATTGCTCATCGACGAATGGCAACGAGTGCCGTCTGTGTGGGACGTCGTGCGGCACGAGGTCGATGCCGATCCGCGCGGCGGGCAGTTCCTGTTGACGGGCAGCGCGACTCCCGCGCCGGGCAGCACCGCCCACTCGGGCGCCGGCAGGATCGCACGCATGCGGATGCGGCCCATGACGCTCAGCGAGCGAGGCGTCGGCGACCCCACCATGAGTCTTCGCGAGCTCCTCGCCGGCCGACGAGGACGGCTCGGAGGTCACACCGATCTGCGTCTGAGCGACTACGTCCGCGAGATCGCGGCGTCGGGGTTTCCGGGCATCCGTCGGCTCGGTGAGCGGGCCAGGAACTTCCAACTCGACAGCTACCTCCACAACGCCGTGGATCGCGACGTTCCCGAGCAGGGTCTCGCGGTGCGCAAGCCCCAGGTGATGATGGACTGGCTGCGCGCGTATGCCGCGGCGGGGTCCACCACCGCCAGCTACTCGCAGATCTTGGATGCCGCGACCCCCGGCATTGCAGACAAACCGGCGAGGTCCACGACCACTGCGTACCGTGATGTGCTTTCGCAGCTGTGGCTGCTCGATCCCGTCCCTGCGTGGGGGCCGCCGGGGAACGACTTCGCGCGCCTCCAGCAGGCGCCCAAGCATCAGCTCGCCGACCCTGCCTTGGCTGTTCGACTGCTCGGTCTCAGTGTCGATGCGCTCCTGGACGGTGAGGGGGTGCCGCTGGGGCCACAGCAGGGCACCATGCTGGGGCATCTGTTCGAGTCGCTCGCCACGCTGTGCGTGCGGGTCGCCGCGCAAGCAGCCGAGGCAACGGTCGGACATGTGCGCACTCGTAACGGCGACCACGAGATCGACCTTGTCATCGTGCGACGCGACGGGAGATTCGTTGCTGCCGAGGTGAAGCTCTCGGGCACGGTCGAGGACCGGGACGTGCGCCATCTCCGGTGGATCCAAGATCGCCTCGGCTCCCAGGTGCTGGATGCGGTCGTGCTGACGACGGGACCCGATGCCTACCGCCGCTCGGACGGGATCGGCGTCATCCCGCTCGCTCTGCTCGCGCCCTGACTCGGGCTACATCGGAGGGGTTACGCGCTCGGCACCGTGAGCACGACCTTCCCCACGGGGAGGCGCCCGTCCTCCGAGGCGCGGTGGACGGATGCGGCGCCACGGACGATCGGCTCGACGGCGCCGATGAGGGGTCGGATGCGGCCGGATGCGACCAGCGGCCAGAGATCGGCCCGAACGTCCGCGACGATCTCCGCCTTGCCGCCCGCGCCGGGCAGGGGTCGCGCGCGCAGTGTCGTCGCCGACAGCGAGCCGCGGCGGCGCATGAGCGCGCCCAGGTCGAGCTCGGTGCGGGAGCCGCCCTGCAGTGCGATCACCGCGATGTGCCCGAGGTCGGCGAGCACCGAGACGTTGTCGGCGAGGTTCTTCGCGCCCGCCACGTCGAGGACGAACGAGAAGCGGGCGCCGTCCGTGGCGTCAAGGGCGTCGGATGCCCAGGTCGGCGAGCGGTAGGAGAATGCCGCCACCGCGCCGTCGGCCGTGCACGCAGCCGCGCGGTCGGCATCGCCGGCGGTCGCGACGATCCGGTATCCGATGGCCCGCAGCATCCGGCTCGCAAGGCTCCCCACGCCACCCGATGCGCCGTGGATGAGGGCCCACCGTGCTGCGCCGTCGAGTCCTGCCCCGTTGCGGAGGGGAGCGGGAATGTTCGACCAGACCGTGCACATCGCCTCGGGCAGCGCGGACGCCTCGATCATGCTGAGCCCGTCGGGCACGGGGAGAACCTGCTGCCAGGGGACGCTCACGTGTTGGGCGTACCCGCCTCCCGCGAGCAGCGCGCAGACGCGGTCGCCGACGCGGAATTCCGTGACGTCCGCGCCGATCGCGGCGACCGTACCTGCGCACTCGAGTCCGAGGATGTCGCTCGCGCCCGGCGGCGGCGGATACGTGCCGCGGCGCTGGAGCGCATCGGCGTTGTTGAACGCGGTCGCCTCGACAGCGATGAGCACGTCGCCGGGGCCGAGGATCGGGTCGGATGCGGGTGCCCAGACCAGTTCTTCCGGAGTGCCGTCTCCCGTGACCAGGATCGCCGAGCCCATGGTTGTCCTCCCGCATCCAGAGTAAGGGCCGGTCGGAGAGGCTTCCGACCGGCCCTTGTCCCTTGCACCAAGAGTGTCCTGCAATCACATGCCGGTAGCTGCCACAGCAAAACAACTACCGTGCTTGCACTCTATAACGGTGAGGTAACGAAAGGGAAGAGGTTGGCGTTATCTTTTCGTAATCAACCGACATTTCGCGCAATCAACGCTCACACCGGCGCGGCCTGCGGAGCTGGTGTGCGACCGCAGGCTCAGTGTGGGATGCGGACGGCGCACCGTGCCACGCCCGCGGCTGCGCGGGCGAGGCGCGCGTCGCACGTCAAGAGGTCGGCACCCAGCGCCTCGGCGAGGGCTATGTACGTCGCGTCGTACGCGGTCATGCTGTGCCGCAACTCCCACACGCGCTCGGACAACTCCTTCGCGGGCCACCTCCGTGCGGGCAGGCTTCCGAGGTCCTGCAGTGCCTGGTTGGCTCGGTCGGGCGAGACGTTTCCCGAGGTCACCAGTCCGCGCAGGGCGGAGAGAACTTCCGTGTCAGCCAGATGCGGCACGTGGATGCTGTCGGCAGACGCCGCGAGCGTGGCGATCGCATCGCCGCGCGGGCTGAGGAGGAGGTACTCGACGATGGCGGACGCGTCGAAAACGAGGGCGCTCAGCGGGCATCCCGATCGGCACGGATGAGGGTGGCGGCGGCATCACCGAGGTCCACCCGCTGACGGGTACGGATGCGCTCGGTCAGTTCGGCGATCGTGGGCTGGCGGGCATCGCGGGTGAGGATGCCGAGAACGTACTCGGACAGGCTCCGTCCGGACGCCGCCGCCCGCTCCTTGAGTGTGCGGCTGACGTCGTCGGGAACGTCGCGAACCTGCAGGGTCTTCATGCGATCAGAGTAGCCACATGCACTTTGCATGTCTACTCGTGGCCAGAGCACCGTTGGCAAGTCAACGCTCGTGCGCCGCCCGCACGGTCATCTACCGATGTATCGTTGGGTATCGGTGGCGCTCGGTTTCGAGTGACTCGCCGGGAGCGAAGGGATCGATCATGGACACCTCATTCCCCGGTTTCGGCGGCGGCGGTTCTGGCCGCGGAGACTTCAACCTGTTCGAAGCGCTCGAGGGGCTGCGCGACGCGTTCACCTCGACGACGGGCATCCCGATGCCTCCCGGTGGACGCACGGGCGGACGCCCCGGCGGGCGCATGGGGCGTGGCGACGTCCGCACGGCGGTGCTTGTGTTGCTGGCGGAGGAGCCGATGCACGGGTACCAACTCATCCAGGCCATCGAGGCACGCACGGCTGGCGCGTGGAAGCCCAGCCCCGGCTCGGTCTACCCGACGCTGCAGCTGCTCGCCGATGAGGGGCTCGTCGCATCCCAGGAGGACGGCGACCGCAAGGTCTACGAGCTCACCGAAGCCGGGCGGGATGCGGCACGCGAAGCCGCCGAGGGGCCGCTGCCCTGGGAGTCGGTGACGGTCCGCAATGCCGAACGCCGCAGCGCCCTTCCCAAGGCGGGCGCCAAGCTCGCGCAGGCGGCGCTTCAGGTGCAGCACACCGGCACGCCGGAGCAGGTCGAACGCGCCGTCGAGATCGTCGACGACGCTCGCCGCGCACTGTACGCGATGCTCGCCGAGGATTGAGCGTGGCGGCCGGCACGTCCCACACGCGATACCGGCGCATCCTGTGGTTCGCGGCGCGCGTGCTCGTCGTGCAGTGGTGGTTCGAGCTCATGCTGCCGCGGATCGGGCTGGCCGGACTCGCCGCACGCGGTCGCGCCCGGCGGCTGCAGCGCACGGCGCGACGGTTCCATGACTTCGCCGTCCAACTCGGCGGCCTCATGATCAAGAGCGGCCAGTTCCTCTCCGCCCGCATGGATGTGCTCCCACCCGAGATCACCGACGAACTCGCGGGGCTCCAGGACGAAGTCGCGCCTGTCCCCACCGCCGAGATCCGCCGCGCCGCCGCGGAGGACCTGGGCCGCCCGCTCGAGACCGCGTTCGCCTGGTTCGACGACACCCCGATCGCCGCCGCATCCCTCGGACAGGCGCACCGCGCGCGACTGTCCCCGGCCCTCGTCGACGACACCGGACTGACGGACGTCGTCGTGAAGGTGCAGCGACCGGGCATCGAGGAGATCGTCGAGATCGACCTCGCGGCGCTGCGTCGCGTGGGGCGATGGGTCAGCCGCGTGCGCTTCGTCTCCGACCGCGTCGACGCGCCCGCCCTCGTGGAGGAGTTCGCGGTTACCTGCCGGGAGGAGATCGACTACCTGCACGAGGGAGCGAACGCCGAGCGCTTCGCCGAGAACTTCGCGGACGACCCGCGCGTGCGGACCCCCGAGGTCGTCTGGGAACGCACGACGCGGTGCGTGCTGACGCTGTCGGATGTCACCGCGATCAAGGTCAACGACACCGCGGCCCTGCGCGCGTCCGGCATCGATCCGTCCGCGGTGGCGGACGCGCTCGCGCAGGCCACGTTCCGACAGTTGTTCATCGACGGGTTCTTCCACGCCGATCCGCACCCCGGCAACATCTTCGTCACGTCGGCACCGGGTGGCGCCCCGGACGGATCCGGGGAGGGGGAGTCGGAGTGGGCGCTGACCTACATCGACTTCGGGATGATAGGGGAGATCTCGCCCTCACTGAAGCAGGGATTGCGCGAGGCGATCATCGCGGCGGTCGCCCGCGACGGCAAGGGGCTCGTGTCGGGGATGCGCAAGGTGGGCGCCCTGCTGCCGTCGGCCGACACGGCGCAGCTCGAACGTGCCATGTCGGAGCTGTTCGACCGCTTCGGCGGCATGGGGATCGGCGAGCTGCAACAGGTCGATCCCCGTGAACTCGCGGACTTCGGCGAACGATTCCAGGACACCATCCGCACGATGCCGTTCCAGCTGCCCGAGAACTTCCTCCTCATCATCCGCGCCGTGTCGCTCGTCTCGGGGCTGTGCTCTGCCCTCGATCCGGACTTCAACATGTGGAACGCGGTCGAGCCCTTCGCCGCGGACCTCGTGCGCGAACAGGGGCAGGACGCCACGCGCACGATCGCGCGGCAGGCGATGAACACGCTCACTGCCGCCGCCCGGCTCCCGCAGCGACTGGACGACCTGACCCGCCAGGTCGAACGCGGCCAGCTGCAGGTGCAGACGCCGGGTGCGAACCGCCGCATCCGCGAACTGAACCGGACGACCGGCCGCATCGTGTCGGCGGTCGTGTTCGCGGGACTCGTGATCGCCGGCGCCCTGCTGCGCGCCACCGACCCCGTGCTCGGGATTGTGCTCATGGGCGCGTCGGCGGTCCCGCTGCTGCACGCCGTGCTGGGCGGCATCCGGCTCGGGCCGCGGCGCTGACCCGGCGGCCCGCCCGGCCGCATCCGCCCGCGCGCGCATCCGCCCGCCGGGCCCGGTCGCTCGCATCCGAAGTTCGGAGAATTGCGCGAAGTTCGGAGCACCCCGCCGAAGACCTCCGACGTACGCGCGATTCTCCGAAGTTCACCCCACCCGCCCAAAGCCGCCCGCTCGTACGGGCACGCACTGTCCCGCGCCTGACGGTCTCGTGAACTCTTTGAGACCCCGGCGTGCCCCCTTGTCGCCGTGCGTAGCGTCGATCAGTAAAGTACGGAGCCTGGGATTCGTGAAGGTCGACACGCGGCTCCACCCCCGCAGGTGTTCATCTCGGTACGCGCCTCCCGCGTTCCCGACCGGCGTGGGGACCGGAGCATCCGCCGATCAGCTGACGGCGTAGACCACGCCGCTGGCGATCACGGCGATCGCCGTCGTCCAGCCGATGATCGCGATCGCCTGCCAGAACAGCACGCGGGTCTTGCTGACGCCGGCCGCGGCGAGCATCGTCGCGGTGAACTGGGTCGGCAGCAGCAGCGGGCCGAGCAGGCTGACCCCGGGCACCCCGTACCGCACGAGGGCGCGCTGGAACTTCTCCTTGCGCGGCGAGACGGCGGTGTCGGCTGCGGCATCGATCGTCGTCGCGGATGCGCCGGTGCCGCCACCGGCATGCGCGAGCTCGCGCGTTGCGTTGCGGCGCGCGACGACCGCGCGGCGCGCGCCCGCGCCCGCGAGCACCAGGATGGCCACGCACGCGAAGTTGCCGACCACGGCGGCGATGACCGCGACGACCGGGTGGATGCCGCCGATGATCCCGATCGTCGCCGCACCCTCGCCCTCGATGAAGGGGATCGCCGCGGCCAGTGCGACGATCAGCGGCTGCACGAGCTCGGGCACCTGTGCGACCAGGTTCTGGAAGGTGTCGATGAGGTTCATGGGGTCTCCTGTCGTAGACGGTGACACCAGTCCACCCGACCCGCTGCGCGCCCAGAAGTGTCCCTCTGTCACCGATCCCCGGGTGATGCGCACGGCCGATCCGTGACAATTGTCACGCGCCTAGGGTGGAGAGGTGACCGCACGAGAGCCCGCATCCGTCGACACCGACGCGGACGCCCCGGCGCGTGCCGCGCTGCGTCTGTCGCGGGGCATCACGGCGACCTGGTGGTACACGTTCTCCGGCATCCTGTTCTTCGAGTTGATGCTCGTTTTCGTGTGGACGGTCGCGTTCTACGCCGCGGGTCGTCCCGCCGTCGTCATCCTCATCGCCGGCGTCGTGTGGGCGGCCGCGACGGTTCCGCTGCTGCTGGACTATCGAGGCCGAGCGGATGCTGCGCGCTCGCTGCAGTGGCGTCGTGCGGCTGTTCCGGTCGGGGTGATCCTGGGCTGCGGGGTCGTGCTCGCACTCGCATCCGGCACCTGGATCGTCGGACTGTCGCCGGTCGTGTCCGCTCTCCTGCTTCTGCACTGGGCGCGGGGTGTGCGGATGCGGGTGGTGATCGCCGGAACGATCCTGCTGATCGCAGTGTGGTTCATCGACGCGCGCACGACGTTCCCCGCCGGGCTCGAAGGCGACGGCTGGCTCGTCGGCTTCTACTCGACATTCCTGCCGGCGATGACGGTGACCACGCTCTGGTGGTGGGACGTGATGGCGAGCCTGGACCGTGCGCGCCTGTCGGAGGCGCGGCTCGCTGCCACGCAGGAACGTCTTCGGGTCGCCACCGACGTCCACGATCTGCAAGGGCATCACCTGCAGGTCATCGCGCTGCAGTTGGAACTCGCAGAGCGCCTGCTCGCGCAGGATCCGGATGCGGCGCTCGAGCAGCTGCGAGCCGCGCGCGCGAGCGTCGACGACGCGCGGCAGGGGACGCGTGATCTCGCCACCCGCTTCCGGGCGGTGCCGCTCCGGGACGAGTTGGCCAACGCCGCCGACCTGCTCCGTGCGGCAGGAACGGTGACGGATGCGACGGTCGACGCCGACGCGGATCATGCTCCCGCCCCCGTGCTCGCACCGGTGATCCGGGAAGCGACGACGAACATCCTGCGCCACGGCGGCGGGGCGTGGGCGCGGCTGTCGCTGACCCGGTCGGGGGCGATGTGGCGCCTCGAGATCGCCAACGACGCCGATGATCTCGGTGATGACGTTGGCTCGGGTGAGGCGGTCGGCGGCGGTGCCGGCCTGCCCGGAATGCAGCGGCGCGTCGCCGAGGCCGGGGGAACGTTCGAGGTTCGGCGTGGGAAGAACGCGTTCACCGTCATCGCGATCGTCCCGGGGATCGAGGAGCGGCCGTGATCCGCGTGTTGATCGCCGACGACGAGGCGATGATCCGGTCTGCGCTGGCGGCGCTGCTGCGGCTGGAGCCGGACATCGACATCGTCGCGGAGTGCGCGGACGGGGAGGATGCGCTCGCCGAGGCTGTGCGGTTGAGTCCCGACGTCTGCCTGCTCGACCTCGAGATGCCCGGACTCGACGGCGTCGAGGTCGCGCAGCGACTCGCACGCACGACGTCCGTGCGGTGCCTCGTGATCACCCGTCATGCGCGACCCGGCGTGCTGCGCCGCGCGCTCAGCGCGGGGGTGGTCGGCTTCCTTCCGAAGTCACGCGGTGCGGACGAGGTCGCCGCCGTCATCCGCAAGGTCGCCGCAGGCGGTCGATACGTCGATCCGGAGGTCGCCGCCGACGCGCTCAGCGACGAACGTTGTCCGCTCACAGACCGGGAACTCGACGTGCTTCGGGCGGGCCGACGCGGTGAGACGACGGGGCAGATCGCCCGCATCCTCTCGCTGGCACCCGGCACGGTGCGCAATCATGTGTCGGCGATCATCGCCAAGCTCGGAGTGCGCACCCGTCAGCAGGCCGTCCTGATCGCCGAGGACCGCGGCTGGATCTGACCCGCCTCTTCCTCGTCTCCGGTGATCGAGTAGCGCGCAGCGGCGTATCGAGCTCCTCGTCCGGGGCGGGGCGTCAGCCGAGCTGGCGGAGCCAGCCGTCGGCGGTGATGTGCTCGAAGATCAGGTTCGTCTCGGTGTGCGCCACGGCGGGATGCCCGGTCAGGTGCGCGAGCACGAACTCGCGCAGTTCGTCGGAGTCGCGCGCGATCACGTGCAGGAGGAAGTCGTCGGCTCCGGCCATGTGGAACATGCTCACGACACCGGGCAGGCCCGGCGCGGCGCGGCGGAACGCCTCGATCTCGGTGCGCGCGTGCTTGACGAGCCGGATCGCGATGAGCGCCTGCACCGTTCCGCCGAGCGCGGCCGGGTCAAGGTCGATCCCGAACCGCCGGATCGTCCCGTTGCCCTGCAGCCGCCGCAACCGCAGCGAGACGGTCGACTCCGCCACCCCCAACGTCGCCGCGAGGGATGCTCCGGATGCGCGGGAGTTCTCCGACAGCGCCCGCAGCAGAGCGCGATCCACATCGTCGAGGTCGAGATTCTTCGGCATCCGCACCCTTCCTTCGCTCCGCGACGGAGGATCCGCGCCAGCATCCGCTTGTATCGCGGATTCTGCGACTCTACCCACTGAACACCTCAGAATCTGTTCCCATTGAGGAATGGACCCGATTTTTCACCACGTCGACACGCGCGCCGTGCACGGCGGGATGGACGGCGTGCGCGAGAGCGGTTCGCACGTGCCGGTCATCGACTTCTCCACGACGAATCCGCTTCCCAGCGTCGAGCTCGGCGGGCTCTCCTACGAGGAGCTCGCGACCGGACACGACCTCGGCCCCGGCCGCAGTGCCGTGTATCAACGCCTGTGGCAGCCCGGTGTCGCCCGCTTCGAGGAGGCGCTCGCGGGCCTGGAGGCCACGGACGGCGCGGTCGCGTTCGCGAGCGGGATGGCGGCACTCACGGCATGCCTCATCGCGACAGCATCCGCGGGGCGTCCGCACATCGTCGCGGTGCGTCCGCTGTACGGCGGCACCGATCACGTGCTTGAGAGCGGACTGCTGGGAACGACCGTCACGTGGACCGACGTCGACGGTATCGCCGCCGCGGTGCGCCCCGACACGGGCCTCGTGATCGTCGAGACTCCCGCGAACCCGACGCTCGAACTGCTCGACATCGGCGTCGTCGTCCGAGCCGCCGGTGAGGTGCCCGTGCTCGTGGACAACACGTTCGCCACGCCCGTCCTGCAGCAGCCCGCGCGCCACGGCGCGACTCTCGTGCTGCACAGCGCGACGAAGTACCTGGGTGGGCACGGCGACGTGATGGGCGGTGTCGTCGCAGCCGACCGCGCGTGGGTCGAACGGCTGCGGCCGGTACGCGCCTTGACCGGCGGACTCCTGCATCCCATGGCGGCCTATCTGCTGCACCGCGGACTCCGCACGCTGCCCGTGCGCGTGCGGGCACAACAGCACACCGCCGGAATCCTCGCCGAGCGGCTCGCGGAGCACCCCGCCGTCGTGCGGGTGCGGTACCCCGGACTCCCCGGTCAGGACCCGCAGGGGCTCCTCGGACGCCAGCTCGGCGGAGCCGGTTCGATCATCGCGCTCGACCTCGGTGCATACGAGGCCGCCGCCCGCGTCACCGAGTCGTGCCGGCTGATCACCCATGCGGTCTCGCTCGGCGGAGTCGATTCGCTCGTGCAGCATCCCGCGTCGCTCACACATCGTCCCGTGGCTGGGGACGCGAAGCCGGATGCAGGTGTGCTGCGCCTGTCGATCGGCCTCGAGCACGTCGACGACCTGTGGGACGACCTCTCCGCCGCACTCGCGCACGTGGGAGTCGGGGCGGGGGCAGCCACGGAGCGGGCCTCCTCACCGGTGGTCGAGTAGCCGAGCTGAAAGGTGGTCGAGTAGCCGCGTAGCGGCGTATCGAGACCGTCGCCGCCGTGGTGTTCACTCCGGGGGGCGGCCTGCGCGGGAGGTGGGCGTCTCGATACGCGCCCTGCGGGCGCTACTCGACGACCGGAGTGACCGGAGCGGGGTCGGTCAGGAGGTCGCGGCGGTGCACGAGGGCGGCGGCGCCGACGAGGGGGGCGTCGGCGCCGAGCTCCGCGCGCGCCACGACCATGCGCGTCGCGTACGCGTTCACGGCCTCGCGCCCGATCACGGCCGCAACCTGCTGCACGTAGTCGTGCGCCACGAACGAGAAGCCGCCCCCGATGACCGCGATCTCGAGGTCGAGCAGCGTCGCCGCATCCAACAGCCCCAGCCCGACCGCGCGCGCGGAGCGGGCGACGGCGGCGAGCGCGATCGGGTCACCCTTCGCATACGCCGTCGCGAGGTCCTCGCCGGTGCGGCCGCCGAAGCCGTGATCCTGCGCCCACGCGACGACGTGGGGCCCCGAGCCCAGACGCTCCACCGTCGCATCGGCCGGTGTCGACGGTGCGGTCACGAGAGCGTCGAACCGTGCGCCGACGACGATCTGCCCGAGGTGTCCGGCGTTGCCCGAACGTCCTGCGACGACCCGACCGCCGGAGACCACCCCGCCGCCGACGCCGGTGGAGACGACGATCACGATCGCATCCCGCGCCCCGCGGGCCGCCCCCAGCCACAGTTCGGCGAGCGTGATGCACGTGCCGTCGAGGCGCAGCGTCACGTCGTCGAGCCCGGACGCGTCGCGGAGCACGTCGACGATCGGCCAGTGGCGCACGGCGGGAAGGTTCACGGGGGAGATGGTCCCCGCATCCAGGTCGACCGGCCCGGCCGCGCCGATGCCGGCAGCCGTCACGTCGCCCCAGTCGGGCAGGGCGCGGCACGCG